>ERZ1370068.11170-contig-9808_pt1 | contig 54337 bp, 71 predicted proteins | sample MGYA00561227_ERZ1370068 | MGnify/ENA primary metagenome ERZ1370068 (study PRJEB38410, sample SAMEA6850437) | metagenome | study: Metagenomic assessment of the ecological functions of the soil: analysis of the soil microbiota associated with the... | reverse complement strand
CACATATTGTTTGCTCGTGGATGGCGATGCAGAATCGAGGATGATCGCTTGGCGCTGGTCGCGTCCATCCTGACGCTTCTGAGATAGCGCTTCCGGCGTCCATGAATATGCAAACAGGAGGTATCGCTGCGTGTCTCGATATCGTTGAACGAATATGTGGACCCCGGACTGAAATGATTATAGAAAACAGCGCCAGCAACAGAATGCGTCGATGGAACAAGACGGCGTCATTATGCTCGTGAACGCCGCCCTACGCTGTCAGCGCCTTCTGGCATAAAGCAAAGGCCAGCGCTTCAACAGATAGTTCGAGACGCCTGACAGAAAGATCTGAAATTCAGGAGGCGGAAAGCGGGGTTGATCAGCGGTGGTACCGAACACCGGTCAGTGCGGAGTTTGGGTACTGCGAGCGCCATGGCGCCCGTGGTGGAATCACCACTTGAAGCGATAGCGATGGTGGTCTCTGGGTCTGCGAGATAGACGTCTTTCCATCACCCCGCCGGTGGATCCAGATCACCAAATCCATCGTCGAGTTCGGGAAACAGATCTCGCCAAATCGACTCATGAACGCCGATCCTGACCTGGCTGTTAACGTGGCGATGGCTACGGCACGCGCGTTGAAGATCGGCATAAACCGCAGCAATTACCTGATAGATCAGAACTGAACTGATCGCCGATGGCTATTCAGGACGCGAGAACGAACAAAGATCCGAGCGTTTTGCCGAAATGCGCTTCTGGCAGCACATCCGTATTATCGGCGAGGAGTGGCTGCCCGGCTGGCGGCACAGACTGATTTTGTTGTTTCGCCTGGAATCCAACGGAATGGCGAGCGCACACTGGTCATCTGGGGCTGCGACGCTATGAGCCCGCTCCAGTGATTATTAAAAAGTCTGAACGAGCGTCGAGCGCGGAGTTCCCAGGCCATGGTGTTACTAACATTGGCTTGTTTGATAGTCCCAATCATCACCCATTGAATTGAATACTCAACATCAGCCATTCAGCTCCCATTCAGGCTCGTTGCTGGTGAACCATCCGTCGACCCAGCATTCGCGTAGTTTAGGCCCCCGCGGAGTCGTCCGCGATTAACATCCCGCAAGTGAGCCTTCAACACCTGGTGGTGGAAGTGTTTCGACCCCTAAAATATAGTAGTTCTGGAACCGTGGATTGCTTTTCTGCTCCCACCCGGCGTCCAACTTAGTCGCGTCCTGGCGCGTCGACAGCAACTGAACCATCGCGCGCGCTGGTGATTCCGATGGAACGATCATAGCCAGGATATCATGTCGTGGTCACGCAGCGAACGGCGTGCATGGTAAGAGCTGACTGCAGCATTAGATCGATCGTCCGCCGGTGCGCTGACTCCACGGTGGCACTGAAGGTTCCGTGGAAGGAGGTGTGGCGCGATTCAACAGCGGTTGTTCGTAACGAAGAGCGCAACCTTCGATCGTGGTGGTTGTCCGATTTTTGCGCATGTCGATCAGGCGGCGCGGCAGGCAGTGGCTGAGTCCTGGCAATCGCTTGCGACTGCGGATAAAGATATTCAGCCCGAGGTGCTTGCTCGGACGCCCCGGTTTGTCATTGATCCTGACCGCCGCCTGGGCGAGGGCTGATCGGTCAGACGCCTTCCGACTGGAAGAGTTTCTCCCAGCGTGAATCTGCGGCTGGTGGTGCTGCTTGCCGTCCTTTGCGGCGGCAGGTCAGATTTTTAGCAGAAACGCTCTGATCCAGAGAATCTCCCGTCAGGCAGGGTGAATTCGCTGGTTTTTCCACCACAGATCTTTGGGCGCGGAGATCCGCTGTCGCTTCGTGAGCTTCAAAGCGCGATGATTGCAGCTCGAAGTGAGTAAATGGCTGCAGTGGGCGAAATCTGGCTGCCAGTCAGCGGCCTGAGGGTCGCCGACGCCTACGCCCGCTCGCTCGGCGACACGATGACCCGGCTCGACCGGATCGAGCCGGAACTCAACCGAGGCGCTGCCCGGCGACCCGCGCGATACCACGACGCCCGGCAGCAATGCTCGCGAACCTGCACACGCTGGCGCTCGCGAACGCTCTCTCCGCCAAGTCGCGGGATCAACTCGTTGCAGTGGCTGGTCGGCAACAAGACCGGGGATACGCGCCTGCGGGCAGGCTTCCCCGCCGGATGGCGCGCGGGAGACAAGACCGGGGCCGGGGAGCAACGGCACGACCAACGACGTCGGCTTGATCTGGCCGCCGGACCGTGCGCCGGTCATCGTGATCGGTCTATCTCACGGGAACGTCGGCAACGGGCGAACGACGAAAGTGCCACGCTCGCCTGCGGTCGGCCGGGCCGTCAGCGTCGGCGTTGAGTTGACGGCGCATGATGAGCGCGTCGGCGGAAAACGAAATGGCAAGCGGCACGGATCTGCGCCGCATCGCGCTCGCGCTCACGGGCACGAGCGAAGCCCCGCATTTCGACCGCGCCGCCTTCAAGGTGACCGCATCTATGTGACGCTTGCAGCCGACGGCCGCACCGCCAATTTCAAGTTCAGCCCCGACGAGCAGGAGTTCAAGCGCATGATGGCGCCGGACGCCTTTGCGCCAGTGCCCGGAGGCTGGGGCGCGCAGGGATGGACCACCGCCACGCTGTCGGCGATGAGCGCCGCGCAACTGCAGGACGCACTGGAGACGGCGTGGCGTCACGCCGTACCGAACGAAGAAGCCGCGACGGTGACCGATCGCGCGAGCTGGCGCGGCGGCGCTCCGGGAAGCCTCGACTGGAACAACGTGCAGATCTCGCAGAGACCGAACATGGCCATGAGCCGACAGCAGGAGCAATCGATGTGCCGGAATATCCGCACGCTTTTCAACTTCGATCCGCCCGCGACCGACGAGGAAATCCGCGCATCGGCGCTGCAGTTCGTCCGCAAGCTCAGCGGATTCAACTGAACCCGTCGAAGGCCAACGAGCCGGCGTTCAGGCCGTGCGGTCGAGGAGGTTGCGGACGCCGCGCGCCGGCTTCTGGATGCGCTGGACACGGGCAGACCGCCGCGCAACCGGCGAAGAAGAAGCGATGAAGGCGCGGGCGCGGGCACGCGCGCGGTTCGCATAGCAGGGCGCTGGCTTGCGGGATCAGGTCGATCGCGGCGGTGGCGACGGCCGCTGCCTGTGCGCCACCGGGCTAGCGCCTGCGTGCATTGCAGCCCACGGCAGCGCGATCGCGATCGATGAAGGCCACGAGCTCCTTGGTCGGCTCGGTGAAGAGCTGAAGTTTGCCGGTGTCGAGCGGTTCGCTCAGCCACTGCAGCAGAAAGGTATCGGCGCCATTGGCAAAGGACGGTCCCAGGCCGCAGAAGAAAAGCCGAGCGTGCGGGCGGCATCGGTGAGCGAGGGAAGGCCGGGGTCGGCGACCGGCGCGGAGAGCTGAACGGAACAGCGCGCCGAGCGCGCGCGCACGTCGCGCAGCGCCTGGGCGAGCTTCGATGGCGGCGTTGGGGCCGATCCGCGCGGAAGGAGATCAGACCGTAGCCGCGATCGTTGACCTTGATGCTGGTGCGAATCGGTACGCCGCCGCTGCGGCGGGCGCGCCAGGCTGCTACGGACACGCCCAGGCTGGCGTAAAGTCTGAGCAGCGATCTCGCGATACGGGCGCGGGCGCGTAGATGATGCGCTGGCGCCGGCGGCTGCACGAAGCGGAAGGTGCGCAGATAGCTCTGGCGCTGTCCCGCTGTGGGGCAGGGCACGCCCTTGGGCCGGAAGTCCTCGGGGTTGGCGCTGAGCAGCACCGCGCAGACCGGCATGCCGGCGCGCGCGTCATTTCGCTGCGGAGAACGTGATGGATCGTCAGCGGCTCGGCATAAATGCCGTGCAGGTCGTGCTTGGGCGCTTCCTCCCGCAGGCGTGCGGTCATGCGTTCCAGCAGACCGTGGCCGCGGTGCGCGGTACGGACGACGGCCTCGCCACGTTCCGCCACCTGCATGCCAGGCTCGCGCTCGAGCGCAATGCGGCCGATCACCTCGCCCTCGCCGTCCGCGCCACGGCCGGAATGAGTCCGCCGCGCTCGACCTTGTCCCAGTAGCGGCGGGTCGAGAACACTTCGGCGTGGACGTAGTGGTGGCCGTAGACTTCGAGGAAGCAGCGGGCGATCGCCGCCGCATCGGTTTTCTGCGGCAGGTCGATGACGTAGTCGCGCGCGGCCGCCAGCCGCAGCAGGCGCCGGCCACCGGCGTCTTCGGTCGTCGGGCAGCGTCGGCGGCAGGGGAGGGCTCGGCGTCTGCATTCAGGCTGCGGTGGACGCTGACCTCCCATCCGTCGATGCCGTGTTCTATGGCAGGAGACGCCGGCATCACGGCGGATGCGGCCCGCAAGTGATGCCACCACGTGGGAAAATCGCGAATAACCCTGCAGCAGGATGCGGGCGCGGACGTCACGGCGCGAGCACAGGAGTTCGATGCGCGGCGCGTTCGCGGCCCGCGTCCGGTGTGCACAGCGCCTGCCATGCCTCCACCGCGTCGTCTTGCGACCAGGCTCGCCACCGGCGCCGGCACGGCCTTCGGCGAGCGCGGCCTCGCGCACGAAGGCGACGCGCACGCAGCTCGCCGTGTTCGGGCTCAAGCACGAGCCGAAGCTCGGAAAACCGGGCGACGGGGACGATGGCATAGCATGGACCTGTGTGCGTTCGCTGTGGCCGAAGGCGAGGCTCGGGCCTGAGGAAATAGCGTTAAACGCTGGTTGTTGTCAGCGGTCTTGGGATTCTCAGAGTGCGGGCTCGGCTGGTTCAGCCTGGTCCGCATTTGATGATAAGCTTACAGCCACGCTTGCAGAGTCGGCCGGCCTAGATAAACAAGAAAGCGAAACCGGCTCTTGTCAGGAGCCAAGCCGGAGCTTGCTGTACTGGTCAGGAAGAGGAAAGTCCGTACTGCCAACGCCCATAGGAGGCAACATGGACAACACCACGCTTCTCATCGTTCTGATCGTCGTGGTTATTGTTCTCGGTGGCGGCTGGTACGGCCGGGGTCGCTGGTACTAGATCTCCCGCTCTCCGGGCGCCGCGGCTCGCTAAAGGCTGGCGGCGCGCGCCAATGCGTTCGCATCGGGTGGTGGAGCACGGTCCTGCTGGCCGCTTGCTGCGGTACGGACCTGCGCGACGGTCTCATCAAGAGACTCGACGACGCCGGTGTTCGGGAAGCCCTGCAGGGCTTCGCGCGCCTCGATAGTGTGGCAGCGGCGCCCAGCATCGTCACCAGGATGATGCGTCAGGCGCTTTTCGGCGCAATCGCCGCAGGGCGTACCGGATCTGGGCTGACGTTGCGTCTTCCACGTAACACAGGCACGACGAGCGCGACGTCCTTTGGTATCCAGGCTGAAGATGCGCGAGATCGACAAGGCGTCGGCCTGCTCCACCCGAGCGCCGATTCCCTCTCGTTCGATCAGCTGAGCGACCATCAGCGCGGCGGCTTCGTCGAGCAGACCAAGCCCTGGAATGCACAGCACCGGCTGCTTCGTTCGCCATTGCTCCGGCACGGTCGTCGCGTCTTTATCGAGTGACCTCCTCGGCCTTGTTGATCTGCGCCAGCGGCGTCTCGTCGTCGGTCGCGGCCTCTTCTGCCGGCGGCGGCTCTGGATTGTCCTCGTGGGTGCTGAGATCGTCGATGATTTCCGCGACGGCGTCGCGGATTCGCGCACGTGCGCTCCTCGTCGAGCAATCCACGCTCGGCGTCCGCTCTGCGCAAGCCGCAGGCCGGGAACCAAAACCTCGTCGTAATATGACGAGCAGCGGCTTCTGCTTCAGGAAATTGCGCGCCTGCTCGGCAGCCTCCACCGGGTCTCGTGCCAGCATGCGCTGATAGACCAGCTCGGCCGGCGTCAGCGCCGGCTCGTCGCCGAACATCACATCGAGGAATTTCAGGCGATCGACATAGCGGCCGAGCACCACCAGGCAAATCGTCAGTGGCGTGGCCAAGATCAACCCGATCGGCCCCCACAGCCAGGTCCAGAACGTCGCCGATGCGATGACCGCGACCGGCGAAAGGCCGGTGCCGTGGGCATACAGCAGCGGCTCGAGCACGCGACCAAGCAGCGGCTCCACGACCAGGAAACAGCGCGGCGGTCCACAACACCAAGGTCCAATCCGGTCCGACCGCTGCCGCGAGGACGAGGGGAAGGATCGCGGAGATCGCCGCGCCGATATAGGGACGAAGCGCAAGATCATCGCCAGCATTCCCCACAGGGCGGCGCTGGGGACGCCGATCACCCATAGGCCTGCGCCGATCACCACGCCGAAGCCGGCGTTGAGCGCGAGCTGGGTGAGGAACAGCCGGCTGAGCCTCTGACCGGCATCGTCGATCGCGGCCGTAGTGCGCTGGAGATCCTGGGACCCCGCAAGCTGGACCAGGCGATTGCGCAGATCCTGCATCTGCATGAGGATGAAGATGACGAAGATCACCACAATTCCGGTGGTGGCGAGCGGATGGATGAGCGGCGCAATGAGCGCGACCAGGGTTTGCAGCGCGCCCGGATCGGGCTGCCGGACTTCGACCGGGATCGGCTTCGCGGGACGGGGCCGGCGCCGGCGAGCGGAGGCGTGGCAGTGCGATTGGGTTTGTCGAGCTCGCTGCTCAAGTCCTGCAGGACCTCGGACGCGCGTTCGAGGTGCTCGGTTGCCGCCGTGGCGGCACGCAAGCTGTGAATTTTTTCGCGCAATGTCGACTGATAGCGAGGCAGATCACCGGCAAGCTGGTTGACTTGCGAGACCATCACGCTGCCCAGACTGAAGATGGCACCGAACGCGACGAGAACGACGATCGCCACCGCGACGAGACGCGGCAGGAACCAGCTTTGCAGCAGCCGGACCAGCGGCGCGAGCACGAAGCTCATGAGGACCGCAAGCGCGATCGGCACCAGAACCTCGCGCCCGAAATAAAGCGCGGACACCACGACCACCGCCATCAGCACGGTCGTGAGCGCCGACCCGGCGTCGGCGAAGCCGCTCTGGCGGCGTGCGGGCAGTTCCAGCATGGATGCTCTCCCTGATGATTGGAGAGCTGGGACGAACTGTTTGCCCCGGGGCGCAAATCGCCCGGGGCAGTCCAGTCTCTTCTCACCTATGAAAAAGCCCCGCCTATGCGGGGCTTTGAAGTACGCGTTACTTGCCGCGAAGCGTGTCCTTCACACCGCCGACCGTATTCTGCACCTTGCCGGCGACCTTGTCCGATTTTCCTTCTGCTTCCAGCTTGGTGTCGCCCGTGACCTTGCCGGCGACTTCCTTGACGGCGCCCTTAACCTGCTTCGCCGAGCCTTCGATCCGATCCTTGTCCATGTCTATTCCTTTCGATGCGTGCGGGCTGGGTCAACTCCGGCCACGCCTCGAAGTTCAATCGGGCAAGGGCTATTTGCCCGCGCGCCCAAGCACATCTTCGTGTCCGGGGCAGCCCCACTCAGGTCGCCCGATATCCGAGCGCTTGCTTCGCGGACAATTCCGGCGTTCGACATGGTCAAGAAACTGGAGGGTTGCCCGGGTCATCTCGGCATTCACTCTATGCCAGTATGAGCACGCGCTGAGCTCAAATCAACAACGGCATAAGAGTCTCCTTCGGTTCATATCGTCTTCGCAAGCCTGGCCTCGAACATCGGTTCGGCCGATAGATCGAGCGTCCGGATGGCCGGGATGCCTCGCGTAGCAGGCAAGACAACCGCGGCGCGATTGCTCCTCGTTGGAAAGCGTGCAGTGCCCCCATGCTGTCGCGGCATTACGCTGCGTCGGTTCGCCCCAGCTCGCGGCGTGAGGCGGGGACCGCTCCGTTCTGTCTGTTTTGGTCGACTATCGCCGGCTTCGGGTTCACGCGCGAGCCGCGAGGTTCAACGACCGGGCGCGACGTCTGGTCGCTCAGGACGCCATGGCTCCGACTCACAAAGAGCGGTGCATGCACCAGCACCGGAGGCCCATGTCCGCACGGCCCAAGTCACGCGTGGAACTTTCATTCAGTGCGGGCGTTCTCGTGGCAGTCAAAATCGAAGAGGAGGCGACGATGGGACGAGGTCTCTTGCTGTGGCTGATCGGAATTCCGATCCCGATCATCCTGTTGATCTGGCTGTTTGGCGGCCTTCACGGGTGAAGTGCGCGTTATCAGGTTCTCAGCGTGCCGGCAGTCCTCGGACCGCTTCGGCTTCGCGCCTAAGTGCGTCGATGGTTCGACGATTAGCGCTTGTGCCGTAGCAGTGATGCGCGCGCCGGCCGACGTCCCTTTCGGCGCAGTGGGACTCAGGCGCTGCCATCAAGGATGGCGCGCACCTTCCGGATCAGTTCATCGCTTGAAAATGGCTTGCCGATCATCTCCACGCCCGGATCCAGACGACCGTGATGCACGATGGCGTTGCGGGTGTAGCCGGTGGTGAACAGGACTTTCAGACCCGGCCGTCGCCGCACCGCTTCGTCCGCGAGCTGGCGGCCGTTGAGGCCGCCGGGCATCACCACGTCGGTAAAGAGCAGATCGATATCAGCGCCGCTGTCGAGAATGTCGATGGCTGCCGCGCCGTTCGTGGCCGACAGCACGCGGTAGCCCAGCTCGGCGAGCGTCTCGACGGTATATGAGCGCAGCGCCTCGTCGTCTTCAACGACCAGGATGGTCTCGGTTCCGATCGCTCCGTTCGCGGCGCGCGTCGGCTCGGCGGCCTCGACCTGCTCATCCGCGCCGACATAGCGCGGAAGATAGATTTTCACCGTCGTGCCTTCGTCCAGCTCGCTGTAGACCTTCACGTGACCCGCCGACTGGCGCACGAAGCCGTAGACCTGGCTGAGGCCGAGGCCGGTGCCCCGTCCGACTTCCTTGGTCGTGAAGAAGGGTCTCGAACGCGCGCTCCACGGTAAGCCGGGTCCATGCCCGTGCCCGTGTCCGCGACCGCGATCATGACGTACTGTCCCACGTCGACCGGCTCGGGAATGGCGCTGGACATAGGACTCATCGAGATAGCAATTCGCGGTCTCGATGGTGACCTTGCCGCCCTCGGGCATGGCGTCGCGGGCGTTGAGGGTGAGATTGATCAGCGCGTTCTCCAACTGGTGAGGGTCGGCGTGCGCGCGCCACAACCCCGCCGCCAGTGCGGTTTCCAGCGATACGGTTTCCCCAGCGTCCGGCGCAGGAATTCGCAGGTGGCGCTGACGAGCTTGTTGGCATCGATGGGTTTGGGCGCAAGCGGCTGCTGGCGCGAGAACGCGAGCAGGCGGTTGGTCAGGGTTACGGCGCGCTGCACGCCCTGGAGAGCCATGTCTTTGGCCCGCGCGATGCGCTCCGCCGCGGCCGTCGCTCCAAGCGCCGGGATTTGCCGGCCGACCATGTCCAGTCCGCCGATGACGATGGTGAGCAGGTTGTTGAAGTCGTGCGCAATGCCGCCGGTGAGCTGCCCGACCGCTTCCATCTTCTGGGCCTGACGCAGCAGTTCTTCGGCCTTGAGGCGCGCTTCGTTCTGGATTTCGAGTTCGCGGGTGCGCTCCTTGACGGCGTCTTCGAGCGTCTCGGTAAAGGCTCTGAGCTGTGCGAGGGCGCGCTTTCGTTCCGTTATGTCGACACTGACGCCGACGACGCGTACGGGGCGACCGTCGGCGTCGTAAAACAGGTTATTGCGCGCCTCCATCCATTTCAGTTTGCCGTCGCTCGGGCTCACGATGCGAAATTCGCCGTGCATCTCCCGCTCGCGCGCGGCAAACGCGGTATCGAACAGGTCGGTGATCCGAGGCACGTCCTCACGGAAGATGCACTTGAGCCACGATTCTGTAACGCCCGTCGAACTCGGTCAGGCCGTACAGCGAAAGGAACCTGGGGGACAGCCGCACCACGCCGGTCTGCACCTGCCACTCGAATATGCCGATGCGGCCGGCCTCCTGCGCCAGCGCCAAAAGCTCTTCGGTTTCCTGCAGGCGCGACGCAGCCTCATCAGGCCTGGAGCTTTTTCTGCCGGGCCGTGGCGGTGTTGATCGCGGCTTCACGCGGGCTTGCTCCAAGGTTCTATCCGCCCAGGACCCGCTTGGCTTCCGTCATGGCCTTGAGCTTGCCGAAGGCGACCTGCCGCGGCAAATGGTTGAGGCCGCAGGAGCTGGTGACGATGGTCTGTTCGGGCGCGAGCCACGCCTCTTTGCGGATTCTGTCCGGCCACGGTTTCGCCGCTCTCGACCTTGGGATCCTGCACGTCGACCGCGCCGACGCCGAGCTGCCGGTTGCCGAGATGGCCCTGGTAGTGGTGCGCCATGTCATACTCGACGAGATAGGACGAAGCCTCGATCTTGCAGACCAGATCGGCCTTGTAGCGACCCACGTCGAAATAGCGGTGGCCGATCTGCGCGTCGTATTCCTTCCCCACCGCGTAGTTGCCCTGGCAGATGTGGACCGAGACGTGCACCTCGCGATCAAGTCCTTCGATGGCGAGGTTGATCGCATCGACGGCGGCCGCGATCTCGCTGTCATCCGACATGGTGAACAGCGGTTCGTCGATCTGGATGTGCTGGCAACCGGCGGCCGCAAGTTTCTGAAATTGTTGCGCAGCAGCTTGCCCAGGTCGTCCATCATCTTCGGCATGTCGTTGTAGAATTCGTCATACGCGACCTTCGCCAGCATGTGGGGCCCGGTCATGGTGATCTTGACCGGCTTGCCGGTCAGCGCCGAGACCGTTTGAATTCATTGACCAGACCGAGGTCGATGTTGTCGGTAATGCGTGCCTTGCAGGTCGCGGCGGGATGAAACACGTCGGGGTCGTGCGGGGTGATCGGCTTTGGTTTTGTGGCGCCCTGGAACGCCGGGATCTTCTGCCAGAAATGATTCAGCATGGCGTTGGGCGGGGCGTGGCGGTTATGGGTCCGCCGGTGCATCTCGCCGCCGGTGATGACATCGATACCGGCCAGCTCCTGCTCCAGCACCGCGGCCTGGGTCGCCCGGTGCTGAGCGTCGGCCATCGAGGACATCGCCAGCTGGCCGACCGCGAGCAGGCGGTCCAGCGCCTCGTACCAGTCGGGCACGCTGTGCGCGCCGATCACCGTGGTGGTGTATTTGGGGTAGGGGATCATCTGGCTTTTGCACCGGCTACGCTGAGCGCGTGAAGGCAGGCCATCCTGACCGGAACTGGCGAAAACTCGCCTTGCGCCGATCGAACGGAGTTGCGGAATGTCCTGGGCGCCCCATCGCTACCCGAGTGCGGCAAGGCGAGCAAGGCGCGTCGCATGATGCGGTCCGGCAAGCTGGGCGCGGGCCATCACCGGGCTGCGGGCGCATGTCCGACGCGAACGCACCCGTGAAGCGGGTTGAATGAGAAAGAACTGAGATCGACGGGCAACGCTCGGGAACGGCACGGCCTTTTCCGCTATGGCGCCTTGTAGCGGCCCGCATCGCTGCCCGTCGATCCAATGTTCGGAAAAAATCCCCCGAACATTTCGAACTGACAACGGCCAGTGTTTTGGTTGGTTCCGTCGTAATTGTGTCCTTACCTTGCGTCAGCACGCGATCGCCAACCACTGTGCTCTGCGTGCAACACTTTTTTGTGCAGTGCACTTCTCGCGAAAATTTTAGATGACTACCGGAGCACCGGGTGGCAGCCGCTCGTGGGTGAGACGTCTGCTGTTAGATGACCACCCGGATGCAGCCCCGCCGCCTCGAAGGGTTCGCTCGCCAGAAGCCGGTGCATACTCCCGCACGCGTCTTGAAACTCGCCGTCTGCGCCAGACGTCGAGAAACACCTCGCCAATCAAATCCTCAGCCGATATCGGTCGTGCACGAGGCGCGAGACGAACCGGTACACGGGCACATGATGGCGTGGCTGGCAAAGTCAGCCCACATTGACAGCGGATGCACGAGTGCTTTAGTGACGCTTATCGGTGGACCCTTGAGTCAAGGTACGAAGTTCGAGCGCCAACTCGACGATCCCACCGCAGGGAGGCGTCGATGAAAGTTCTCACCGGCTCCACGCTCGCTCTTGTTGCTTGCGCAGTTGTGGGCCGCCTCCGTCCAGGCTGCCGACTATCCCGAACGCAACATCACCGTGATCGTGCCTTTCCCGGCCGGGGGCGCGTCCGACATGACGGCGCGGCTCGTCACTCCGAAGCTGGCTGAGCGCGTGAAACAGTCGGTCATCGTCGACAATCGGGCGGGCGCCAACGGATCGCTCGGCGCGACGGCGATGAAGCAAGCGCCCGCGGACGGCTACACACTGCTGGTGGGCTCGATCGGCGTGTTTGCCATCAATCCCGCGCTGTACAAGGATCTGCGGTACGACCCGCAGAAAGATTTCGATCTGCTGAGCGTCGTGGTGCGCACGCCCAACGTGTTGGTCGCGGATCCGGTTTTCCCGCGAACGATGTTCGCGAGCTTGTCGAGTATCTCAACAAGAATCCGGGCAAGACCACTTTCGCATCTTCCGGTACCGGATCGTCGGATCATCTCACCGCTGCGCTGTTCTGGCAGAAGACGGGAACGACTGGTATCCACGTCCCGTACCGGGGCGGCGGCCCGGCCATCAATGACCTGATCGCGGGTCATGCAAATGTATCCTTCCAGAATTTGGGCGCGATCGCCGAGCAGGTGAAAGCTGGAAGGCTCAAGGCACTCGCCGTGACCAGCGACAAACGGGTCCCAATTCTGCCGGATGTCCCCACGATGGCGGAGTCGGGCGTGAAGGACCTTGAGGTCTACTCATGGCAGGCCGCGGCCGCACCCAAGGGCTGCCCGCTGCGGTCAAGGCGCGGCTCGAAGCTGAATTCGTCGCATCCGCCACTTCGCCCGATATCAAGGCGAAGTTCGAGGCGGTCGGCTTCGACGTGGTCGCCAACAATGGGGAGCAGTTCGCCAAATTCCTCGCGGATGAGATTGCCCGCTGGAAAACCGTGATCGAGACCGGGAAGATCACCGCCGAATAGTGCAACTTTCCGATCAGGCGAGCGATTCTGGCCGGGGACAGAAATAGGCTGCTCGGGCAAAGTGAAATTGTACGTCCGGCGGTCGGCGCGCCTGTCGTCACCGAGGTGTGCGCGTGAGCGACCCGGCCTCGGTGTCGACGTCGACATGACCCAGATTGAAACTGACGCATTAGCGCTATGAGAGCTGGGCCTCGGCGCGCGCGATGAGCGCCGTTGCCATGCAGTTTCTCATTCCGCAGTGGTCGTCCGACGGCAAGCGTCCCTCGCTGGTCCGGTGACCGATTTTCTCCGCTTCCGCGAGCGCCTTGCTGGCTGTCTTGCCCAGGGAGCGCCATCTTCCTCCGCGACTGATTGATCTTGCGTCGGATGCTCACCTGGCCGCGGATAGCTCCACGTCACCCCTGAGAGAGAAGCGACTCGATGCCCAACCTGGACACCCTGATCAAACGGCTCCCCAAATGCGAACTGCACATTCATATCGAGGGAAGCCTGGAGCCGGAGCTGATGTTCGCGTTGGCGCGCCGCAACGGCATCCGTTTGCCGTATCCGTCGGTGGAGGCGTTGCGTCAGGCCTATCGGTTCGGAAACCTGCAGGATTTTCTCAACCTCTACTATCAAGGCATGTCCGTGCTGATCACGGAGCAGGATTTCTACGACCTTGCCTGGGCCTATCTCGAACGTGCGCACGCCGACAATGTCCGGCATGTCGAGATGTTCTTCGATCCGCAGGGCACACGTCCCGCGGCATTCCGTTCGCGACGGTGATCGGAGGTCTCCACCGCGCCATCGGCGATGCCGGGCGAAAGCTCGGCGTGCAGGCCAGCCTGATCATGTGCTTTCTGCGCCATCTCGACGAGGCCGATGCCGAGAGGACGCTGGATGCGGCGCTCGCATTCAAGGACCGAATCGTCGGGGTGGGACTCGATTCATCCGAGGCCGGACACCCGCCGAGCAAATTCAAGCACGTGTTCAGCCGCGCGCGTGATGCGGGTTTCTTCTCTCGGCCCATGCCGGCGAGGAAGGGCCCCCAGCTACGTCTGGGAAGCCCTCGACGTGCTCGGCGTCGCCCGCATCGATCACGGCAATCGCTCCCTGGAGGATGAGATGCTGGTGGGGCGGCTCGCCCGCGACCAGGTCCCGCTGACCATGTGTCCGCTGTCGAATCTGCGGCTGCGGGTCGTCGATGATCTCAGGCACCATCCGCTCCGGCGGATGATGGACAAGAGGCGTCATCGTGACGGTCAATTCCGACGATCCCGCCTATTTCGGCGGCTACGTCAACCAGAACTATCTCGCGGTCTCGGAGGCGTTGGGGCTCGAACGCCCGGACATTGCAGCGATCGTGCGCAATGGGATCAATGTATCGCTGATGACGGCGCCCGAGAAGCACAAGGTCTTGGCCGACGTCGATCGCGTTTTGGCCGAGAGCGCGTGATACCCCAAAGCGGGACGTCGCACGGGCGATGCGCTGCCCTTGAAGCCTGCTCACAGCCGCGAATTCGGTGCGTTTGCAGCCCTGCCGGGGCCGATCGCCGTCATGTTGACCGCGAAATCGCGCCTGGGAGCAAATTTCCCGGCTGAAACGTGATCTGCGTCACAGATCGCAACGGCGCCGTCTCCTATCCCTGATGGCAGATGCAGTGCAAAGGGATACGCGCCATGACCGGACATTCGGACTGGCTTCTCGTCTATTCAGCGCTGGTTATCATTGGCGGAATGTGTGCGACGCAAATTCTGCTGTGAGCGGACGCGCGAACCTGCCGTTTTGACGCCTACGGGCACTGCGCCCCGGTGTCGATCCACGCCTGAATCAATTCGCCCAGCACGGCCTGCGAGCCGGGGGCGGGGTCGCGCCTGGGACCCGGCTGCCAGCCCCACGCCACGAGATCGTCATGCGCCAGATGTTCATGCAAGCGCGCGAGGTCGCGGCCGCCGTTTCGATTCGGGTCCTTGATCTGGCGACAGATATCACCGATCGACTTTCCCTCCCAAGCCATCTCGATCGGCGCCACCATCCAGCGCGGATGTCCGGGAATGCTGCGATAGGATGCGCGCTCCATCAGGGTGAAGTTGCGCTCGGTGTGGCACGTCATGCACGTGGTTTCCCGTGTCACCAGCGGCTCGTGCGGATGCTTGTCGTTGCCCTGCAGGGGGCGGTCGCTCGCGGGGTGACAATTCATGCAGCGAGGATGCGTAAGCACCTTGGCCGCCTCTGCGAAAATGGCCCGTGAGCGCTCATCAGGATTGGCGATCGAGGCGAAAGCGAGAGGGTGACTGCAAGCTGGTGTTGGGGGCAGGGGTTTGCGCCGAGCTCGAAACCGGAGCCGATCAGCGCCGCGCAGCATAGCAAACTGGGGAGTGATACCGGTCGCATAGTGCCAGGTCCCTTCGATCGCAATTACAACTTTTGCAAGCTGCAAAGGTTCATTGCGAAGGCAAGATTTGCGGTGGAGGGATTCGGGTGGCGGCAGATCGGACGCGCAGCGTTGTTGGCTCCGACACCGCGAGACCGTGGACGCCGGAGCCCGGCCTTGCCAGGCGGGTAAAATCCGCAATGCCGGCGATCGGGCCGCTCGGCCGCAGGGCGACTCCACAGACGGGGCGGGAACCAATAGGACCCGAGGCTATTGTCGTGGATGGTAAAAGTGGTTCAACATTGTGCCTTGCGGGCGCTTGGCCGGCTGATGCAGGGGGCCTGCATGCCTAACCATGGTTCTTCAGGACTGTCGCGGCGTCGCGACCGATCCGCCAGGCCCGGAGCAAGCTGTCTCGCCTTCACGCTTCAGGGAGAAACACCATGTCGCTCGGAACAATTCTGCTCATCGTCCTGATTATCATCCTGCTCGGCGGCTTTAGCGGCATTGGTGGCGGTCCGTTCTACGGCACCGGCTATTACGGCGGTGGCGGCATCGGCCTCGTGTTGGTTATCGTGCTGATCCTGGTCCTGCTCGGCAGGCTCTAAGCGCTCGGCAAGGCTCGCGTGATTCACGCCCGGGCAAACGAACCCCCGACTGCGGCGTTTAGCGCGTAAGGGGTTCGCTTTTTCGACGATGTCTTCTGGCGCAACACGCCACTCTCGGCGGCGAGAGGACGCGCGCGTCTGCCTTGTATGCTCAGACCCGTTCGGCTTCCTGGTTGACGACCGTCTTGGCGATCTCCGTCAGGGCTTCGTCGGTTGCTTCCTCTTCGTCCAGCGTCTCCTGAAGCAACGTGGCCGCTTCATCCAGACCAAGTTCTTCGGCCCATGTGCGCAGCGTGCCGTAGCGCGAGATTTCGTAGTGCTCGACCGCCTGCGCGGCGGCCAGGAGACCGGCGTCGAGGGCAGGGGTGCCCTTGTACTCGGTCATGATCTCCGCGCCTTCCTCGGTAATGCCGACGATGGCTGCACAGGTCTTGCCCTGCGGCTTCTTCTCGATCAGCGCGAACACTTCTTCGAGGCGCTCAATCTGGCCTTCGGTCTCGCCGTGATGCTTCTCGAAAGCGGCCTTGAGCTCCTTCGTTCTGAGCCGCCTTCGCCATCTTCGGCAGGGTGCTCAGGATTTTCTTTTCCGCGAAGTAGATGTCCTTGAGCGTGTCGTGGAATAGGTCGTCGAGTTTCTTCGCTTCTTTGGCCATGCTTGTCTCCAATACTCTTACTGCCGATGCGTTTCGGCGTTGACGATTCAGGACCGAACGAAAGCCCCAGCCGGAAGCCGGAACACATCAGATCCTGCACAGAATGTCCGTGTGTCTGCCCAACCCGCGAGTTTCGCTTTGGTTCCGATGCGCAGGCGACGCCACTCGTGCGGCCCACCGCGCCTCGCCGGAGCGTTCGGCGCGTCGCGCGGACGGACGAGAAAGTCGGAGCCGTTACTTGCGGGATGTCCGCTCAAGCTGGCGCCGACGACCTTCAGTGCGCCTGCGTTCAAGGCTGCGCGGCTGTCGAGGCGTCACATCAGTTCAAGCCTGCTTCCATGATCGGGCGCGTCACGTCGATTTCAGTATCGACATCGGGCAGCAGGCGAAGGCCGTTTCATGAGCGTGCGATAGACTTGAAGATAGTCCTTCGCCATGCGGGTGAGCTGAGAAGCGCTGCTCGAAGCGCCGGCGGACGGCGCGGCGATCGAGCGCGAGCACCTCAGGCAGTTGTCTGATCGCCTCCTCCTCGGTGTCGACGATCTGGCCGGTCACCCCGTTCTCGACGATTTCCGGAACCGAGCCGCAGCGAAACGCCAGCACCGGGGTGCCGCAGGCCATGGCCTCGATCATGACGATGCCGAACGGCTCCGGCCAGTCGACCGGAAACAAGCAGCGCGCGAGCCTCGCCGAGAAACTTCGCTTTTCGCGCTCGTTGATTTCCCCGATGAATTCGACGCCGGGCGCCTGCAACATCGGCTCGATTTGTTCGCGGAAATAGGCTTCGTCGGCGCGGTCGACCTTGGCGGCAATCTTGAGCGGAATGCCGAGGGTCCGCGCGATCCGGATGGCGCGGTCTGGCCGCTTTCCGGCGAGATGCGCCCGAGGAAGGCGACGTAGCCGCCGCGCGGGAGGAATATCGGCGCGAACAGGTCGGTGGGAATTCCATGCAGCACCGGTCGCCACGAAGTTGGCTTTCGGCACCGGCTGGCGCTGCGCATCCGAGATCGAGACCAGCGGCATATCGGAAAAGCCGAGATACAAGGGCTTGAGGTCCGGGATGTCCTGCCGGCCGTGCAGCGTCGTGACTGTCCGGTTCGCCATCGATTTGAAGAGCGGAAAATGAAACTGATCGATATGGAAATGCAGAATGTCGAAGTCGTCTGCGGCGTCGCTGGACCCTGTCCAGCATCAGCATGTAGTAGGGGATGGGGTCGCGGATGTTCGCGTCGAGCCGGATCGCGGTGGGAACGCAGCGGACGAGTTGCGCGCTCAGTGATCGAATCGCCGCTGGCGAACAGGCGTCACCGTCGTGACCCATCCGCACCAACTCTTCCGTCAGGTATGAAACGACACGTTCGGTTCCACCATAGAGCCGCGGCGGCACGCTCTCCATGAGCGGCGCGACCTGCGCAATTTTCATATTCACAACTTTCGCGTTCGAGGCTCCCACGGCGTGGACGTGTGTACGTCCAGAGTCGAAGCCCGAGTCTGGTACAAAATTGCTCATTGGTCTGCGCCGTCACCACCATGTGACGTGAAAAAATATAATCCTTGGATCTACGCGCATTCGGTCGCCTCGCTCCCCATATGCGCAGGGTGCTGTCATTGCCGACGGGATTCGGAGGAGGCAATCGTGACCAGAGATCGAGGTTGTTACGGACGTCGTGACCAAGACGGTATATTTCTCGCTTGCGCTTGCAGCATTTGCCTTTGTTTCGATGCTTCTGCTGACCGGCCTGCATCCTTGAGGCACGGGGATGACGGGGAAATCACCTCGCCATCCCGCCGAACTCCTCGGCGGCGTCCTGGAGCAGCGTCTCGGATCGCATCGGGACCGCAGCGATCCGAGCGCGCCGAGATCCCGCCCCGGCGCACCGGGCTTGTACAGCCAGACATTTTTCCGCCGAGGACGTTGACCGAGTATTTGGGACCGACGGCGCGTTGGCCCTCGCCCAGCTCGGACAGCCAGAAATCGGCGTGCGCATGGTTGGTCGACCGTGGATCCAGATTGAGATCGAGCTGGAAGGCGATATGCAGGGGCTGAAGCTCGGCATTGCCCCGATCGATCGCGGGAACGAGGACTTGCCGGATCCACTCTGCGCCATCTCCGAACGTCGAGGCGGGGTGCTCCGCTTGCGGGCCGTCGGCCGTTTTCGAGCGCGCGCGCGACCGCTCGCGCCCATTCATGAAGGGCATCGCGTAATGCTGCCACTTGCAGCTCCTGGCGGCTAATTGTTGTGCAAGCGGCATCCGACGGAGCCGGACCTTTGCGTACAGAACAGTAACGGGCAGAACGTCCAGGCGTTCCCGGCAGTGTGCGGGCCTCGATTGCGCTTGCAAAGAAGCCGCCGTTTTGCTGGCATCTGTGCCGCTACTGAGCGGGACAACGAAACCTTTCAGCACCGCGGACGTTATGAAGGCGCGAAAAACGGCACGTTTTTCGGTCACGGGATAAACGGCTTGTTTCTTCCCTCACAAGTCATGCAGGCCGAGAAGACGTTTTCCTCCTCGTTCATGAAAACACCTGTCCGCACCGTGTGCGGTGTGTCCTCCCTCGACATGAAAAGACGAGTGGTCTGCGAGCCGCGACCTGGGTGGCTCCGCGCCGATCACGCGAGCTCGTCGCCACCCTTCGAAGGCCCTCATGAAGCGCCGCTCGTCGGAAATCTTCACCCGGCTTGCCTCAGGTTCTACAGCGTTCACCCGTTCGGGAGGGCCGGCCTTTTCCACTCGGCGCGACCTGGGACGGCCTGGGTGTCAATTTCGCCCTGTTCTCCGCGAATGCCACCAAAGGTCGAGCTCTGCCTTTTCGACATCGATGGCAAGCAGGAGCTGGAGCGGCGTCGAGCTGCCGGAATACACCGATGAAGTCTGGCACGGGTACCTGCCGGAGGCGCGACCCGGGACGGTGCTATGGATATCGCGTGCATGGACCCTACGAGCCGGATGCGGGACATCGCTTCAATCCCAACAAGCTGCTGATCGACCCGTACGCGAAGCAGATCGTCGGCGCGCTGCACCTGGGGGCCGGAGCTGTTCGGCTATCGTGCTCGACTCACCCCGACAAGGATCATGTCTTTCGACGAGCGCGACAGCGCGCCTTTGATGCTGAAGTGCCGGGTGATCGATCCTGCATTCACCTGGGGACAGGAGCGCAAGCCCGCACGTCCCGTGGGAGCGGACCATCGTGTACGAGATGCACGTCAAGGGCTTCACCAAGCTGAACCAGCATATTCCCGCCGCGACTCGCGGCACGTTCGCCGGATTGGCGCATCTCGCGTGGCGGAATATCTGCGCACCCTCGGCGTTACCTCGGCGGAGCTGCTGCCGGTTCACGCCTTCGTCGATGACAGTTATCTGATCGAGAAAGGCCTCAGGAACTACTGGGGCTACAACTCGATCGCCTTTTTCGCGCCCGAGCCGCGCTACCTCCATTCGCCGTTCGCCAACGAGTTCAAGGAAATGGTGAACCAGTTCCACGCCGCCGGCATCGAGCTGATCCTCGACGTGGTCTACAACCACACGGCTGAAGGCAATGAGCTGGGGCCGACGCTGTCGCTCAAGGGCATCGACAACGCTAACTATTACCGCTTGATGCCGGACGAGAAGCGCTACTACATCAACGACACCGGAACCGGGAACACTGTCAACCTCTCGCACCCGCGCGTGCTCCAGATGGTGGCGGACTCTGCTGCGATACTGGGCGACGGAAATGCGGGTTGATGGCTTCCGCTTCGATCTTGCCACTATCCTGGCACGCGAACCCTATGGGTTCGACGAAGGCGGCGGATTTCTCGACGCCTGCCGGCAGGACCCGGTCCTCTCCAGCGTGAAGCTGATTGCCGAGCCCTGGGATATCGGTCCGGGCGGATACCAGGTCGGACAGTTCCCGCCGGGATGGGCCGAATGGAACGACAAGTTCCGCGATACGGTGCGTTCGCTTCTGGAAGGGCGACGAAGGGCAAACTGCCGGACTTTGCCGCGCGCATCTCGGGATCGGGCGACCTCTTCAACAAGCGCGGGCGCAGGCCGTGGGCCAGCGTCAATTTCATTACCGCGCATGACGGTTTCAACCTCGAATGATCTCGTATCGTACAACGACAAGCACAACGAAGCGAATGGCGAGGAAAATCGCGACGGCCACTCCAACAATCATTCGTGGAACCACGGCGTGGAGGGGCCCACCGACGATCCGGTGATCAAGGAGCTGCGCGCGCGGCAGCAGCGCAATCTCGCTGGCGACCGCTGCTTCTCTCGCAGGGCACGCCGATGCTGCCTGGCCGGCGACGAGTTCAGCCATACCCAGAACGGCAACAACAACGCCTACGCGCAAGACAACGCGATGACGTGGCTCGACTGGGAGAGGATCACTCCCGAAGGCCGCAATCTCCTGGAGTTCACGCGCAAGCTGATTGCGGTTCGAAAGGCGTACCCGATTCTGCATCGCGGCCGCTTTGTCGTTGGCCGATACAACGAGGAGCTCGACGTCAAAGACGTGACCTGGCCTCGCCCACGGGGCAAGAAATGGACCAGGGACAGTGGGAAGATACCAAAGCAAAGTGCTTCGGGATGCTTCTGGATGGCCGCGCGCAACCGACCGGCATCAAGAGGCGCGGCGATGATGCCACTCTCCTGCTCGTTGCCAACGCCCACCACGATGTGGTGGAGTTCACGCTTCCCGAGGTGCCGGACGGCAAAGTGTTGGTTCTGCCTGATCGATAGCAACGTCGCCGGTAAGGCCGAAACGCCCGCCTTCCGAGTTCGGCCACCGCTATCAGGTGCACCAGCCGTTCGCTGCTCGTCTTCGTCCTGGGTTTCGAGGATCGCCAACCGCGCAAGACGCGTGAGGGAATTGGGGCGCTTCTCGATCTTGCGGAGCGCCCAGTGGCACCCGAGATGGTGTGATGCCCGACCTCGAATTAGCCGCGTCGGCCGAGGCCGATGTTCGAAGATCGCGTCCTCTGACCGTTTTCGAGGCGCAAGGCCGGGCAACGCCTCGACCTCTCCTGCGTGGCCAAACCGTCCGAAAGCTCGCGGCCGACGTTCTGCCCAGCTACCTGATAGAGCGGCGCTGGTACGCTGCCAAAGACTCGGGTGTTCCGCGTGTCGGGATCGCGAATTCCATTTCGTTGGTGGCCGAGGATGACGCTGTCATCCTGATCCTGGACGTCACGCCGGAGCGCCAGCTCTCCGCGAAAAATATCTGCTGCCTGTCAGCATCCTGTGGGATGCGGAGTGCCCCAGCATCGGCAATATTGGCTGAGGTGCGATACGGTATCGTCGCGCGCGGCGGTGTTTGGTCGATGCCTTCGCCGACGATCGATTCATCCGGCAGGCTGCTCGCCCGGATCGGCGCGGATGATGGCACCGGTCAAGGCGAAATCCCTGGCCTGATCTTTCGGCGGTCGGCATTGTTCGACGGCCTCGAGCGCGAGCTGGCTGCGACATCCGACATCGAGCGCCGCGCGGGTGAGCAGTCGAACACGTCGATTAGAATCGGCGGCACGATGTTGAAGGGATCCCGAGGCTTGAGCCCGCGCGTCCATCCCGAGCTGGAAATCGGGCGCTTCCTGACCGAGGTGGCGGGGTTCAGGAACGCTCCCGCCCTTCTCGGGTCGGTCGAGCTCGTCGGGCGAGGAGGAGAGTGCCGACCGCGCGCTGCGTGTTGCAGGCGCTGATCTCCAACCAGGGCTGACGGCTGGGCGTATGTCATCGAACGCCTGAAAAGCATCCCTGAACGAACATTCCGCCGGGGCCGGACCGAGCAACAGCTGTGCTGCGCTTGCGCACTGCCTCGGACAGCGTACCGCCGAACTGCACCACGCGTTCGCTTCTGGCACCCGACGATATCGCGTTTGCGCCCGAGCCCGTTCCAGCCGGATCACCTCAGCGCGATTGGGCGCAGGCCATTCGCTTCCAGCGCGGCCTCGATTTTCGAGGCTCTGAACCAGGCTCGGATCGCGGTTGATGATGCTTCGCAGCAGGCAGCCGATCGCCTGCTTGGCCGCCGCGAAGATTTGCTGATGCAGATCGCCGAGTTGATGCCGGCAAAAGTCGACGCCAAACGAACGCGCGTCCATGGCGACTACCATCTGGGACAGGTTCTCATTGCCAGCGACGACGTCTTTATTATCGACTTCGAGGGCGAGCCTATGCGGCCGCTGGCCGAGCGGCGGGACAAGCATCTGCCGTTGCGCGATGTTTCCGGCATGCTTCGCTCATTCCAATACGCTGCCGCGTCCGTCACGCGTGCCGTTCGCGCGGATGAAAAGTCGGTGGCCAGGCTGCAAGCCTGCGCCGGACGGATGTCGACCAATTTCTTGGAGGCTTATGCTCAGGCGATTCGGGGTTGTCCAAGCTTTCCCGCAGATCTTGCCCAGGCAACCGGCCTTCTGCGCCTGTTCGTGATCGAGAAGGCGCTCTACGAGATCGGCTACGAGCTCGCCAACCGACCGGATTGGACCGACATCCCCCTCGCCGGCGTGCTCGCGATCGTCGACGGCGCCGATGCTTTCGGCTTCTCCGCACATTCGGCCGACACTCCCAATCCGCGCACGACAACGGTCGGGATGCCGACCGTGGCTGACCGCGCAGTCGCCATCCATGCAATGCCGTTCGGCGCGGAGTTGCGCCCCGACGGCGCGGTCCGGTTCCGGCTCTGGGCACCCGGGAGCAGCGCGTGCGGCTCGCGCCTCGAAGGGCGGAGCGAGACGCTGCCGATGACCGCGCTCTCGGACGGCTGGCACGAGCTTGCAACCAAGGAGGCGATCGCGGGAACGCAGTACAGCTTCGAGCTGACGAACAGTATGCGCGTCCCGGATCCTGCTTCGCGCTACCAGCCGCGGGACGTGCATGGTCCGAGCGAGGTAATCGATCCCGGCGCATACCAATGGCGCGATGGCTCGTGGCGAGGTCGCCCGTGGCACGAAGCAGTGCTGTATGAGATGCATATCGGCGCCTTTACGGCCGGAGGGCACGTTCCAGGCCGCGATCGGGCGCCTGGATCACCTCGTCGAGCTTGGCGTCACGGCTCTCGAGCTGATGCCGCTGGCCGATTTCCCCGGCGCCCGCAACTGGGGCTACGACGGCGTTCTTCTATTTGCACCGGACGCGAGCTATGGCCGGCCGGAGGATCTGAAAGCCTTCGTGGATGCCGCCCATCGCAAGGGCCTCATGGTCTTTCTCGACGTCGTCTACAATCATTTCGGCCCCGACGGGAACTATCTCCCGGTTTACGCCCCGCAGATCCTCACGGACCGTCACAAGACCCCCTGGGGAGCGCGATCAACTACGATGGCGCTGATGCGACGCCGATGCGGGAGTTCGTGATCCACAACGCGCTCTACTGGCTGGAGGAGTTTCATTTCGACGGGCTGCGCTTCGATGCGGTCCACGCCATCATGGACGACAGCTCGATGCATCTCCTGGACGAGCTGGCGCAACGGGTGCGCCGGACGTTCGGGAAGGTGCGCCAAGTCCATCTTGTTCTGGAGAATGAGGAGAACGAGGCGCATCTGCTGGCACGAGGGCCCAAAGGCGAGGTTGAGCGTTACACCGCGCAGTGGAACGACGACGTCCACCATGGTCTGCACACCGCCGCGACGGGCGAAGAGGCCGGCTACTACGCGGAATATCGAGGGGCGACCGGAAAGCTCGGCGCGTGCCCTGGCCGAAGGTTTCGCGTTCCAAGGCGAGATGATGACGTATCGCGGCTCGGCACGGGGCGAACCCAGCGCGCACCTGCCGCCCACGGCCTTCATCGCATTCATGCAAAATCACGATCAGGTGGGCAACCGCGCCTTCGGCGATCGGCTGACGCACGCGACCCCGGCCGAGCGCGTGCGCGCCATTGCCGCCGTGTTTCTGCTCGCGCCCCAGATCCCCATGTTGTTCATGGGAGAGGAATGGGCGGCGGCGCAGCCCTTTCCGTTCTTCTGCGATTTCGAGGACGAGTTGGCGGAAGCCGTGCGCAAGGGGCGGCGTGCGGAGTTTGCGAAATTTCCGGAATTCCAGGACGAGGCCATGCGGGAACGGATTCCGGATCCGACGTCCGAGCAGACATTCCGCTCAGCCAAGCTCGACTGGCGGGATCTCTCGCGTGCGCCGCATTCGCAGTGGCTCGACTGGTACCGGCGGATCCCTGGCGGTCCGGCGAACCGAGATCGTGCCGCGGCTGCTCGAGATGGCAGGTCACGCGGGCACGTATGAGACATCCGGTCCCGGTGCATTCCGGGTGAGTTGGCGCCTCGGTGACGGCAGCCGGCTCGTCGTTGTCCGCCAATCTTTCCGGCAGGGACTTGGAATGGATTTGGCCCAAGCCCCGGTCGTATCATTTGGAGCGAAGGCCACGCCGATCAGCAGCGAAACGTCTTGGGTCCATGGTCGGTCCTATGGTCGATCGCGGGCGCCTCGGAAGCGCAGGAAGCGGTCCGGCCGTGAGCGTGACCGAGGAGAGGGATCAAGTGAACCTGCCGGGCACGACCGACCAGCATCCGAATTGGCGGCGCAAGCAGTCCCTCAGCCTGGAGGAACTTTCGACAAATCCGCGCGTGCGGGCGCTGGCGCATATCCTCAACAGCGCTCGTCCGCCTCGCTCCAGCCGCAAGTCCCCCGATGTCCGCTGATGCCGAAACATCCGTTCCGCGCGCCACGTATCGTCTGCAGCTGACGAAGGATTTCGGATTCGCGCAGGCCGCCCGGCTCGTGCCGTATCTCGCCGCACTTGGGGTCAGTCATCTCTACGCGTCGCCCTACCTGAAGGCGCGGCCGGGAAGCACGCATGGCTACGACATCGTGGACCACAACGCGCTCAACCCCGAACTCGGCAGCGAGGACGACTTCCGAGCGATGGTCGACGCGCTGAAGGCGAACGGTCTTGGCCAAATTCTCGACTTCGTGCCGAACCATATGGGCGTGGGCGGGGCCGATAACGCATGGTGGCTCGACGTCCTGGAGTGGGGACCGGATTCGGCGCGCGCCGGCTATTTCGACATCGATTGGGAGCCCGGTGCCCGCTATCTGCAGGGCAAGCTGCTCACTCCCTTTCTCGGCAAACAATACGGCCAGGTGCTGGAGGAGGGCGGGCTCGAGCTGCGGCTTCGACGTCGGACGCCGGATCATTCGCGGTGTGGGCCTACGGGACGCACAAGCTGCCGATCTGCCCGCTCGACTTACGACCGCATCCTCGGTGACGCGCATCCGGAACTGGAGCGATTGGGGGACGCATTCGCAGGCTTGCCCAGCCATCGGCCAAACGTGGTGCGGCGAGCGAACGACCTCAAGGCCGAGCTGGCCGGGCTCGCGGCCGAGCGGACGGACGTGGCCGATGCGGTGCTGCAGGCCGTGGGCTCTTTCAACTCGGACACCGACCGTCTGCACGCATTGATCCAGCGGCAGCACTGGCGCCCCGCATATTTCCAGGTTGCGGCCGATGACATCAACTATCGCCGTTTCTTCAACATCAACGAGCTCGCCGGCCTGCGCATGGAGCAGCCGGAATTGTTCGACCTCACCCACCGCTTCGTGCTCGAAAGATCGGCGGCGGGACGCTCGACGGACTCCGCATCGATCATATCGACGGTCTGCTCGATCCCAAGGGCTATTGCATCCGCTTGCGCGAGAAGGCCGCGCGGCCATTCTATCTGGTGGTCGAGAAGATTCTCGCGCGCCATGAGCACCTGCGCGAGGACTGGCCGATCGAGGGCACGACCGGCTACGAGTTCGCCAATCTTGTCGGCGGACTGTTCGTCGATCCGGCCGGAGAGGAGGCGTTCAGCCGCTTCTATCGCGAGTTCACGGGGCAGCGACGCGCGTTCGAGGACATCGTCCGCGAGTGCAAGATCCTGATCATGGACACTGAGATGGCCAGCGAGCTCAACGTGCTCGCCCGCGATGCCGGCCGCATCGCCCGTTCGAATCGGCGCACATGCGACTTTACCGACAACATCCTGCACCTGGCCTTGCGGGAGATCGTCGCCCGCTTTCCGGTCTACCGTACGTATATCGACGGGACGACACCCTCCGAGGCCGACAGGCGCGATATCGATTGGGCGATCGCGCAGGCGCCGGCGCACCGAGCACGCGCCGACGCCAGCGTCTTCGATTTCCTGCATGATCTGCTCACCACCGATCTGGTGGAAAAGCCGAAGAAGCGGTTACAGCCGGCAGGCTGTCATTCGCTTCGCCATGAAGGTGCAGCAATACAGCGGACCGGTGATGGCGAAAGGCCTCGAGGACACGGCATTCTATCGCTACAACCGCCTGGTCTCGCTCAACGAAGTGGGGGACATCCGGACCTTTTCGGGGTCGCTGTTTCGGCCTTTCACCGCGCCAATGCCGAGCGGGCCCGCCGCTGGCCGCACGCCATGCTGGGCACCTCCACGCACGATACCAAGCGCGGCGAAGACACCCGCGCGCGGCTCAACGTGCTGTCCGAAATTCCGGAGGAGTGGGAGCGGCAGGTTCAGGCGTGGAGCCGGATCATCCGCGCCCGCCGCGGCGGCATCGAGGCACCGCCCCGCCCGACCACAACGACGAATATCTGCTTTATCAGCTTCTCGTGGGCGCATGGCCGGTGGAGTTCATCGAGGTCGGCGCGCTCGATGCGGAGGCGCTGGGCGCCTTTGCACACCGTGTGGAAGGGGCGTTGATCAAGTCCGTGCGCGAGGCGAAGGTCCATTCCACCTGGGCGGCGCCGAACGAAGCATACGAGGAGCCGCTCAAGTCGTTTCTGCGCGATTGCCTCGACGCCAGCCGGTCCAATCCATTCCTGGACAGCTTGCAGGCATTCGCGGCCCGGATCGCACGGCTTGGAATGCTCAACAGCCTTGCGCAAACGCTGATCAAGCTGAGCGTGCCCGGGGTGCCCGATCTCTATCAAGGCACCGAACTGTGGGACCTCAGCCTGGTGGATCCCGACAATCGCCGGCCGATCGATTATGGCGAGCGCTGGCGGCTGATGGCCGAGCTGGAGACATTGACACCGCGCCTGCCGCCATTTGCCGGGTTGCTCGACCGGTGGAAGGACGGGGCGGTGAAGCTCGCGCTGATTTCGCGGATCCTCGCGCTGCGCCGAACCCATTCCGATCTCTTCGCCGAAGGCACCTACGAGGCGTTGGAGGTCGTCGGCGCGCGCGAAAATCATCTCTGCGCCTTTGCGCGCCGCCGCGGCAGCAAGAGCGTGGTGGTGGCCGTGCCGCGCCTGGTCGCCGCGCTCGATGCCGAACCGGGCTGGGGCGACACCATCGTCAGGCTGCCGCCCGCGTCCGCGCAACGCTGGCGCAACGTTCTGACCGACGCCGTGGTCGACACCGCGGACCAGGAGGTTCGCCCACGCTCGCTGCCGCGCGCGTGTTTGCGCAGTTTCCCTTCGCACTCCTGGTTCCCATGGATCAGCGATGATGGGCGCTGGCGACGCAACCGTCAGGCGGGCTCACGGGACCTGTCGGCGCACGTAGTCGTCCCAGGTCTTCTGCATGTTCGATTGAAGACACTGCAATCCAGCGGAGACAAGGTCCGTTTCCATGGATTTTACGCCCAGCCCGCGGCACCTGCGAGCAGGCGGAGCAAACAGTGCAGTGACGCGCGCGCGGCGGCATTGGCGATTGTGGGATTGATGACGCTGGCACCGGACACCGTCGCGGTTCCGGTCGCGGGGTCCGGTGCCACCATCGATGCCGTCGTTGATCTCCGGTCGGGTATTCAGGCGCAGTGAGCAACGGCCGTCGTCTCGCCCATGCTCGCGCGCGATCACGGATTCCGTCGCGACGGGATTGGCGTGCCGCGCTTCTTGTTGTAGCCGTGGATTTGAACCGTCTCCCAGACGCCGTTGACGTGGTAGGGGTCGCTGCGGGTGAACGCCTCGGCAGCCGCGCGGTCCTTGGCGTCGATGACGAAGACGCTGCCGACCGGCGTCTCGCCGTCGTCGGCCAGCAGGGTGCCGGCGGTGACCACGTCGACATCGTAGCTGTCCGACCTGGTCGAGGTGGATGCGGTGCGCGCGGTAGAATTTCGCCCGCGTCGCCATCCCGTCCGTGTCGGTCGGTGGCGTGGATCACGAACAGCATCGGCGTTACCCGACGTTCTCGGTTGGATTGGCCCCGCTCAGATAGCAATATGGGGTGCTTGCGGCAATGTCTGCGATGATGCCGGTTTGGGCGTGACGTTGTTCGGAGCGGCGGACCTCAACGGCTGAAATCCGCGCAAGCGTCATGCGGCGGCTTGCCGCCGCATGCGGCTCGGACAGCATTGCCTATCCGCCCGCCCCGTCAACGCGTGCGCGCCACCCTATGACCGTGGCTTCGATGCGCTCGCCCGAGTGTCGGCGTTGCTCCAATCGCCATCGGTCCATCGACAGGGAAAGGAATGAGATAGGTGCCGACGTGGTCCTCGCACAGGACCTCGAGCGGTTGGTCCGCTGGTGGTGCGCCTTCGTGCGTGAAGGCGTCGATGCGCTGCTGTCGTGTTGCCATTTCGAGCTAGCTGCTGCGAGCGTCGTTTTTAGAACGAGCGGGCTTCTTGGCGGGGGCCGGTGGGTCGGTCGCCTCCTTGGCCAACCGAAGCGCCCTCAGTCTTGCAGTCTTTTCCCGGAGGGCCCGCGCCTCCGACTCGTAGTGCGCCCTGCCTTCCTTCGCATCGTGAGCGGCTTTCTGCGCCTTCTTGGATTGCGCGTCAGCTTGGTCGCGTCCCTTCGAATGGTCAGGCAATGTCGCCTCCTTGTCCCGGCGCGGGAGATGCGCCGATGGGCCACGTCAGATCGCGTCTGACCAGGAAATAGCGCACCAGCAATCCGAGACTACGCGTATCGCGCCGATCGCAGCGGCCTCGTCGGCCTTCTTGTCGCCGGATCGATGCATGCTCTTCACGGCCAGGGGCGGAGTGCCTGACCGCTCCGCGATGAGCCTGTCCTGCTCTTCGATGATGGCGCGCGCGGGAGCATCGCCGTCGAAGACCGCCGAGGATCTCGCTCGGCACTCTGCGATTGGAGCGCTGAGAACCATCTTCGTAGATCACGTCGAAAAGCGTGAATTCGACTCGCGTTGCGGGCTTGCGTGCCATGTTCTTGTTTCCTTGTTGTTGCTCAATGCCGGAAGCGCCTCACCACGACGGCGGCGGCAGGGCCGACATCGCGAGCATTGTGCGGCAAGTGCAAAACGCTCCGGTGCCTGGGCACCGGAGCCGGTATCTCGGTCTCGAAGAGATCAAACGTTCTGAAGGTTCGAAGCAGCCAACTTGCCGCGCTCGCTCACAACGTCGTAGGTGAGCTTCTGCCCCTCGTTCAGATTGCTCATGCCGGCACGCTCGACTGCGGAAATATGGACGAATACGTCCGCTCCGCCGTCGGTCGGCTGAATGAAACCAAAGCCCTTTTGTGAATTGAAAAACTTGACTGTACCTTGAGCCATATCTGGCCTCCTTTGAAAACGCCGGTCAGCGTCTGCGACCCGCGACTCGCGCAGCTTTACGTCCGACTTCAACGTTGTCTTGGGAAGAGCCCTTGGCGGGCAAATAGCAAGAACAGGCAAAACTCGAACACGGGCATATATAGAGGTGCCAGGTAGGAATCAACCCGCGCACAAGAGGATCCGATGGCATTCAAGCCAAATTACGGGCAGAGACCGGGCCGAGCGACAGAGGGCGGCACGCGCACGGACCGAGGAAAAACAGAAGAAGAAGGAGGAGAAGCTGGCCCAGCGCAAAGCCGAGCGGGACGCAGCTGAAGCCCCGCCGGATGCAGGCAAGACTGACGGCGAGGGCTGAGCTCGCGGACCGACGCAGAGCCGCTCGCGCAAAAGCTCGCGCCGAGCCTGATCCGGCCGGAGATTGTCGTTGCCTTGAGTTGAAACGGACGCGCCGATTCTGGGCAGAGTCCGCGGCATTTGATGGCTCAAAACGAGAACTCGACCCGCCCGCCCTCCACAATCATCGAAAAGGCGAATTCTGCTGCTCAATCGGGGTTGGGGCGATTTGTGGCCGGGGGTCACACCGGGGAACATTCGGCCGATCATGGTGAATTGAGGCGTGTGTGTGCCTCACAGCCCGTCGTAGAACGATATCAGGGTGTTAACCATACTTCGGGGGCACGTTCGTGGTCCGAAGGTGGGGGCATCGGCGGCAGGCCGTCATGCCGGTCGGGGAGACGGGAACATGGCTGAGTTCGTCGCGAACTACGGCATCTGGGTCGTCGGCAGCCTTCATCGCTCTCGAAAGTGTCGGCATTCCGTTGCCCGCCGAGGCGGCTCTGATCGCGGCCGGGTTTTCGCCGCCAGGACCCACGGCATCCACATTTGGGACTCTGATCGCGGCCGGGATCGTTGCCGCGATCGTGGGCGAGATCGTCGGCTTCTGGATCGGCCGGCGGTACGGACATCAGCTGTCTGGCGCGACACGGCTCGCGTCTCGGCTTGACACCCGGACGCATACGGATCGGTCAGTGGCTGTTCGCCAGATACGGCGGCCGGTTCGTTTTCATCGCGCGGTTCCTGCCGATCCTGCGCAACATGGCGGCCGTGCTTGCCGGTACGCAATGCCATGGCGCAGCACAGCTTTTACTTCGCCAGCGCCACGGCGCGCCTCGGCCTGGATCCTGTGCTACGGGCTCGCGGCCTATTCCTTTGGCGAAGCGTTCAGGAACCCTGGCCTCGCCGGCGGCGGCGGATCCTCGGGCCTCGCGGCAGCCGCGACCGTGCTTGTCGGTGCCGGTGTTCATCGTGCGCTACGAGAAGCGCCTGCAGGCGAAAGCCGACAGCCGGATTGGCCGAGCGCGCGGCAGCTGCGGCCGCGCGAAGCCAAGCGATGGATTCGCGCCGGCTTATGTCGCGCCCCGGCGGCTGCGGATCAGGTCGAACGCGGCCTGAACGCGCACGATCGCGGCGGGCTTACTTGTCGCAGCTCTTGCAGACAAACGCGGGCGGCGCCTCGCCAGGCTCCACCATGACCGAGTTGAACTCGCCGCAGCGCCCGCATTGTCGCGACAGCTTGGTCGGCAGCTTCGTGATCGGCTTGGTGGCGGCGTTCACCGGCCTGATCGGCCTGGGCTCGAAGCTCGGCCTTGGTGAGCGCTGGTCCGCGAACCTCGGTCCCTCATGCGCGGGCCATCATTGGTCGCGCCGCCGGTCCGGTTGTTCCCTGATCTGCCATTCTCTGGCTCCCTGTTGCGCGCCCGCGTGCCGTGTTTGCACGCACGAGCGGCGCTTCGCGTCAATACCGCTGAGAGCGCGAGCCGCGCGAGCGTTGCATGGGTGGCGCGCCGCGGATGCTTGCGCCGCGTGCTCGACGCAACCGTATCCGGCGGATCGTGCCGGCATCGGAAGGCCGCGCATGCGCGCGGCGGATTTGTGGAGCGTGCGACGCTCCGACGAAATCACATCGCCATTCGGTTGTGCAGATCGAACATGATCCAGAAGCTGCCGCCGACCATGAGGAAAATGAGAATGGCGGTGAACACGATCGCCACCAGGTTCTCCCGCGGCGTGGAGGTCAGATCCAGGTGGAGGAAATAGCGCAAGTGGACGAGCACCTGGATGGCGGCGGCCACACCGATGATGATCAGCGTGGTCGGCTTGGGCAGCGGGTTGGATGGCGACCAGTGCGAACGGAATGGCCGTCAGGATCAAGGCCAGCGCAAAGCCGATGAGGTAGGGTCGCAGGTCGCGATCGATGCCGGCGAGATAGGATCGCAGGCTGCGATTGGCGCCGACGACGGCGGATCGCAGGCCGCGACCGATGTGCGTGAGGAGGGCTAACAGGCCGCGACCGATGTGCCCGAGCTGGCCTGGCAGCTCGCGACCGATGCGCCGAGGTGGGACCAAGCTGCGACCGATGCGCTGAGTGGGATCCAGGCTGCGACCGGTATCGGTGAGATGGGATCGCAGACTGCGACCGATGTCGGTGAGCTGGGATCGCGGGCCGCGATCCGTGTCTTCGGGTGAAGGGCCCATCACAGGATCCCGGAAGATACACGATCGAGAAGATGCCGATCCAGATGATGTCGAGGAAATGCCAGAACAGGCCCAGGCGCAGGAAACGGGAGGTCACCGGCACGGTCAGGCCCTTGATGATGACCTGGCTCGTCATGATGAGGATCCAGATCAGGCCGAAGGTCACGTGCAGGCCGTGGGTGCCGACCAGCGTGAAAAAGGCCGACAGGAATCCGCTGCGGTCCGGACCGGCGCCGACCCGCACCATGCCGTGAAACTCGCGGATTTCCAGGCCGACAGATCCCAGGCCGAGCAGGAAGGTGACGAGCAGCCAGGACAGCATCCTTTCCTTCTCGCCGGATTTCATCGCCAGCGTCGCCAGGCCGAAGGTGATGCTGCTGAACAGCAGCAGCATGGTTTCGCCGAAGGCATTCGGCAAGCTGAACAGGGTATTTCCGGTGGGCCCGCCGGCATTGTTGCGGGCCATCACCGCGTAGGTCGCGAACAGCAGCGAGAACAGGATCGCGTCGCTCATCAGGTAGAGCCAGAAGCCGAACGCTCTCTGCTCGTACACGTCCGGCGTCGCCGGTTCATCGCCGTTTCCGCCGGCGGCAGCGACGAATGCGTCAGCGCTCATGTCAGGCTTTCCGGCAGCGGTTGATTGGAGAAGGTCGCCTCTCCCGCCGTCTGCGTGCGGGCGGCGCTTGCCAGCGCCTGATATCGCCGCGCTTCGATCTCCTCGACCTCGCTGGCCGGCAGGCAGTACTCGGCGTCGTCATCGTCAGACGCGCGCGATGATGACGGCCCACATGCAGAGCCCGGATGCGATCGCCATCCACCAGATGTACCAGATCATGGCGAAACCGAGCAGGCCGGCCAGGACCCCCAGCATGAGGCCCGCGCTGGTGTTCCTGGGCATGTAGATGTCGTGATAGCGGTCGGGCCTGCGATAGGCGACGCCTCCCGCCTTCATGGCGTGGAAGGCGTCGATATCCGCACCTCGGGCAGCACCGCAAAATTATAGGGCGCGGGCGGCGGGGAGGTGCAGCCATTCCAGCGTGCGCCCGTTCCATGGATCGCCGCTGAGATCGAGCGCCTGCTGCGCGTTCCTGGACGCTGACGAGGAACTGGACCACCAGAAAGCCGATGCCCACCAGGATCAGCAACGCGCCCAGCGCGGCCACGACCAGGTACGGCTGCCAGGCGGTGATGTTGTAGTGCTCCAGGCGGCGCGGCATGCCCATGAAGCCCAGGGCGTAGAGCGGCATGAACGCCAGGTAGAAGCCGATCAGCCAGAACCAGAATGCGCGCACGCCCCATCGCTCGTTCAGGGTGAAGCCGAAGGCGCCTGGGGAACCAGTACATGTAGCCGGCGAAATAGCCGAAGAGGGCGCCGGGAATCAGCATGTTGTGAAAGTGCGCGACCAGGAAGGTGGTGTTGTGCATGAGGTAGTCGGCCGGCGGCAGCGCCAGCAGAACGCCGGTCATGCCGCCGATGACGAAGGTCACGATGAAGCCGAGCGTCCACAGCATCGACGAGTGGAAGATGATGCGGCCGCGAAACATGGTGAGCAGCCAGTCGAAGACCTTCACGCCGGTCGGCACCGCGATGATCATGGTCGCCATGCCGAAGAAGGCGTTGACGTTGGCGCTCGCGCCCATGGTGAAGAAATGATGCAGCCACACCGTGAACGACAGGATCGCGATCGACGCCGTGGCAAGGACCAGCGAGGTGTAGCCGAACAGCCGCTTGCCGGAGAACGTCGCGACCACCTCCGAATAGACCCCGAAGGCCGGCAGGATCAGGATGTAGACTTCCGGATGACCCCACAGCCAGAACAGGTTGGGGTAGTTCATCATGTTGCCGCCGCCGCCGTTGGTGAAAAAGTGCATGCCGAGCGTGCGGTCGAGCACCAGCATCGCGCACACCACGGTCAGGGCGGGAAAGGCGAAGGTCATCAGGACGCTGGAGCACAAGGCGGTCAGGTGAACAGCGGCATGCGCATGAACGTCATGCCGGGCGCGCGCTGCTTGAAAATGGTCACGATGAAATTGATGCCGGTCAGCGTCGAGCCGATGCCGCTGATCAGGATCGCCCACAGCCAGTAGTCGACCCCGACGCCCGGGCTATATTCCGAGCCGGAGGAACGGCGGGTATCCGGTCCACCCGCGGTCGAGAACTTGCCGATCACCAGCGACACCATGACCAGCCCGGCGCCGGCCGTGGTGAGCCAGAGGCTCACCGAGTTCATGAACGGGAAGGCGACGTCGCGCGCGCCGATCTGCTGCGGGACCACGATATTGATCAGCCCGGTCAGAAACGGCATCGCCATGAAGAAGATCATGATGGTGCCATGGGAGCTGAAGATCTGGTCGAAGTGTTCGGGCGGAAGGTAGCCGTCGGAGTTGAGCGCGATCGCCTGCTGGCTTCGCATCATCATCGCGTCGACGAAGCCGCGCATCAGCATGATCATCGCCAGCGTCACATACATGATGCCGATGCGCTTGTGGTCGACGCTGGTCAGCCATTCGTTCCAGAGGTAGCGCCATAGCCCGAACCAGGTGATGCCCGCCACCACCGCGAGCGCGCCGCCGACCGTGACCAGCGCACCGCCGAAGGCGATCCAGCTGTAGAGCGGCAGCGCATCGATGGTCAGTCTACCGAGCATCTCGAAATCTCCCGGACGGCCTATTGCGCGGCCTGCTGATGGGTGTGCGCCTGGCCGCCGCTGTACTTTGCGATGATGGTGTCGAACAGGCCGGGCGCGACCGCCGAATAATAGGTGACCGGATGCCCCATGCTGCGCACGGCGAGTGCGCGATAGCCGGCTGCGTCGAGCTTATCGGGCGATTGCTTGACCTTCGCCACCCAGGCGTTGAACTCATCCGGCGACGTCGCCATCGCCTCGAAGTGCTGGTCGGCAAAGCCGGACCCGCTGTACTGGATATTTCTGCCCGTGAGATCGTCCGGGCGCGTCGGCCAGCAGATGCAGGCGCGTTTGCATTCCGGCCATCGCGTAGATCTGGCCTCCCAGGGCCGGGATGTAGAAAGAGTTCATCACCGTATCCGAGGTGATCCGCAGGCTCAGCGGCGTCCCGCTGGGAAATACCAGTTGGTTGACGACCGCGATTCCCTGCGCGGGGTAGATGAACAGCCACTTCCAGTCCTGCGCGACCACCTCGACCTGGAGCGGTTGGACCGACGGATCGATCGGCCTGTAGGGGTCGAGCTTGTGCGTGTTGCGCCATAGCAGAGTGCCCAGCGCGATGACGATCGCGGCCGGGACCAGCCAGACCACGGCATCGACCGCGACGGAATACGTCCAGTCCGGGGTGTAACGGGCTTTGGTGTTGGAGGCCCGATACCGCCAGGCAAACAGGAACGTCATGACGAAGACCGGGATCACCACGATCAGCATCAGGACGACGGCGGTGAACAGGAGGTCGCGCTCCGCCAGCGCAATGGGGCCTTTCGGATCGAGGACCGGGGCATTGCTCAGGTCGCAGCCGCCGGCCAGCAGGGCCGCACCAAAGGCCAGCGCCGTCCGGGGCGATCTATGGCCGAAAACCTGTGTCACGATGGCGTCCGTACCGGTTGCTCGAGCATCTGGGTGCTCGGAGCCCAGATTCGTGCCGATCATGACGCCTTATTGTGTCGCTTGCCACTCATACCAGCGGTCTTGATTCGCACCCGGGGGATATTGCTCGCAACCCACGTCACTTCCGCCCGGATGGGAGCAGTTTTCGATCGTCCTTCCGCTCCGCGGTCTCCGGCATCAGCAGCCAGAACAGCAGAAATCCGGCCGCGCCGATGCAGGCCAGGCCCAGGAACGCCACGCTGCTGCCGAGGCGATCGCTGATCAATCCGGCCAGCGTCGTGCTCAGCGACGCGCCGATACCGATCCCGGTTCCGACGATCCCTTGCGCCAGGTTGAAGCGGCCGGTGTCGCGCGTGATATCGGCGATGGTCAGGGGAACGAGCACGCCGAACACCGCGGCGCAGATTCCGTCGAGCAGCTGCACCGCCACGAGCAGCTGCGGGTCCGTCACCACCATGAACAGCAGGCCGCGGACCGGCATTGCCCCGAAACCGAGCAGCAGGATCGGCCGCCGTCCAAATCGCTGCGCCCAGCGCCCGACGGTAGGCGAAATCGCTGCGACGGCGAGCTGCGGCACCACGATGCAGGCTGCCACCAATGTCGTCGCCCAGGTGCTCGAACGCATCGTGACGATGCTCGCCATCAGCGGAAGCATGGCGGCGTTCGCGAGCTGGAAAATGCCGACACAACGGCAAAGGTCGCCAGCGAGCGGTTGGTCAGGAGCGTGCGCAGCGCAGCGGACGTGGTGGCGGTGCGCCCGCGTGCCAGCCCGCCGTGAGCCCGGACCGGATCGATCTGGTTGGCCGGGATATGCGCGAGGGCGATGAGCGTGGGAACGGTCAATAGCGCGGTGACCAGGAAGACCGCCTGGTTCGACAGGGAAATAGCCGGTCGCGCCCATGCCCGCCGCCGCGAGACCGCTCCCGATCGAGGCGAAGCGCGCGTTGCGGCCGAATCGCTCGCCGACGGCGGCATGACCGACGAGTCCCAGGCTGATCGCGGCGATCGCCGGGTTGAGGACGCAACTGGCGGCGGCGTGCAGAATCTGCGCGCCGAGCACGGCGGGAAAGATCGGCCATAGCGCCAGCACCAGCGCGCTCACGCTGATCCCGATCATCGCGAACGCCGCGACGCGCCGCTCCGACCGCACGGCGTCGAGGATGAGCCCGCCCGGCATTTGAAACGCCAGCGCGGCTAGGCCTCCGGCGGTCAGTACCAATCCGATGTCGACCTGCGTCCACTGATGCGTGGTGAGGTAGACGGAGATGAAGGGGCCGAACCCGGTCTGCACGTCGGCGACGAAGAACGTGAACCAGTCGAGTGCGCGTTGGCTCCGGCGCGACGCGCCGATCGGCGGCTCGAGGAGGTGCCGTCCGCGCCGGGCGGCTCGGGGGATAGTCGGGTTCGTGCCTGCCGCCTTCGACCCTGCGTCGGTTGGGTTCGCGGGGGTCACGCGGTGCCGGTCCGATGGCCAGGGTTACCTCTCCGGCGTTGCAGCGTCGGTCGACGGCGTGGTGGTTCGCTCCGGGCCCGCCGGACCCAGCACCACCAACGGCTCACCGCGTTTGTATTCCGGCGCCACCCTCACCTGGTTGCGGGTGAGCTCCAGCGTGATCCCGCCCGGCTTGCCCGCAGGCGAGAATTTCAGCACGCGCCAATCGACGGCGATCTTTCGCGTGCCGATGCCGAGGAATCCGCCGAAGTCGATGATGGCGGCGCGGACGTGCCCGTCCTGGTTGACGATGATGTCCACGATGCGCCCCATGTCCTCGTCGGCGTTGCTGCGGACGCTTTTGCCGACAATCCCGGAGACCTCTTGATCGTCCAGCACCACTGCCGGCGTCCCGGTCGGGGAGGTGCCCGGCGGGGTAGCGGCCGGTGTCGAGGAGCGGCGGATGGCCGGTTTTCCTGCGCGGGTGGCTCCGCTGGGGCCGCCGGCCGCTCCGGCGGCGTCAACGGCTCCGCCTGTTGTGCGAACTGCCGGAGCCACGCCGATAGGCCCGTCTGGCCGGGGCCGAGACTGTCGCCATGGACACTCCCTGCTGCGATCAGCGTTATCGCGATCACAGCGGCAGTTCCGGAACCAATGCGCATGCCATTCCCTCCCGTTGCAACAGGAGCCCTGACTGTTAACCCGGATGGCGGAGTATCGGTTCCCGCTCGCCAACTCGATCCTTGTTGATGCCGTTCCGCGATTTGAACTGAATTCCCGTGCGAACTCGCCTCGCTCGCCGGCAACACCGACTGTAGTGTCCGAATCTTGACAACGCAGCGCATCTGCCCGCAGCCTCACTTTCGAGACCGAACTCGCGTGGTCATGGCGCCGAAGGAGCACCGCATGCCGAAGTGGGCCCCCATCGTACTGGCGTTGGCGCTGGCTTCGGCGGCTCCGCTGGAGGCGGCGGACGTCGGGTCAACCGGAATTGGTTCGCCAATGCAAGTATCCGCGCCAGGGAAAAGAACGATCGATGAGAACGCCGATGCCCTGCAGTGCCTGAGCTATATCGACGGATTTGTCGCCGGTGCTTCGATCGTCGCGGGGCCGCGGCCGTTTTGCATTCCGACCACAACGACGTTGGTCCAGGAGGCGGACGCCTATCTGGCCTGGGCCGGCAAGCACGCCGACACGCTGACGCAGCCGAGATACGTCACCCTGCAGCGCGCGTTCGGCGAGGCGTTTCCTTGCCCGAAATAGGCGGATGAGAGCCCGCTTCATGCTGGGGAGCGGCGCGTGCGCCGCCGTCTCGACGCGTGAGGCGCCACGCCGGTCGGGTTGAGACCGACCTGGGCCTTCCAAGTGTCCGGCCTCGGATTCTAGCCGAGATCGGATGTCGGAAATCCTACTTCGACACCGACGTCGAAATTCTGCGCAGAGGAACTGGGCGTGTACTCATAAATCGCGATTGATAGACAATCGCTGGCTGATGTCCGCTTTGCCCTCGAAAGCAGCCAAATAGCAGACATCTCGGTAGGTTCCGCTTAGGTGCCATAACCGAGCCGTGAGCAGATGCAGCGAGGTGCCGTTCTATTCGATCACCTCGTCGGCGCGGGCGAGCAGCGTCGGCGGCATTTCGAGCCGAGCGCCCTCGCCGGTCTGAGCGTTGATCGCCAGCTCGAACTTGGTCCCCTGCTGAACCGGCAGATCGGATGGTTTTGCCCCCTTGAGGATTTTGTCGACGTAGGCTGGCCGAGCGGTACCACATATCTTTGATACTGACCGAGTAGGAGAATAGGCAACCTGCCTGGGTCATCTCCTGGAATCCGCAGATAAGCGGCAGACCGGTGTCGCGCGGCCGAACTCTGCCATGACCGCTCGATAGGATACGAAAAGTAGAATCATCCAGTACAATGACAGCATCGGCTGGCCACTCCGCATCAGCGCGAAACTGCGTTCAAAATCTTCTGACCTACGGGCTTCGAAAATTCGATAGGTGAGGTTGAGCGAATTGGCGGTCGGTTGAATCTCGTCGATGAACGTAGGATGCGCCGGGTTGCCCGGGTGTTGAAGAATTGCAATCCGGGCGGCTTGCGGCATGACTTCCTTGAGCAGTTCTAGCCGCTTGGCCGTCAGTTCTGTGGACAAGATGGCAGATCCCGTCGTGTCGCCGCCCGGGCGCGCCAGACCTGCGATCAAGCCGGTACCCAATGGATCGGCTGCGATCATCACGATCGGAATCTTCTGTGTCGCTGCCTGCGCGGCCCGGACCGCAGGCGTGCACTCCGGCCACGATGATGTCGACCTTTGCCCGCAGGAGATCGCTGATCAGTGAGCCTATCGATCCGACGCTCGTCACCATAATGGCGAAACTCAAATGACAATATTGCGCCCACTTCGACATAGCCGAGGTCGCGCATCCCGCGCACGAAGTGCCTCCCGGTATGGATCGTTATTCGGGGTTCCGGCCGGATGTATCCGACGCGCGGGTCTTGTCGGGCTGCTGCGCGCACGCGCCGCGAGCGGCCACGCAGCCGCTGCGCCGCCCAGTGTGAATATGAATTCTCGCCGTCGGATGTGGATTGCCATGCGACCCTCCCGCCGGAGGTCGTGTGCATGCAATAGAGGGGACGATATCACGCTTGAAGCAGAAGGAACGAATAATGCTTTAGCGCTGCGAGAAGTTCCTGAGGCCGCCTGTGTAAGCTCGAGCGGCGGCCGCGCGCCTTAGAATATCTCGGAGAATTGCGCGCTCGTGAGCTCAACACGCGGCGTGGCCGAGCGGCGCAACGCGGGCTGGAGAATTGTATTTTTACATTTCGCCGATGTATGAGTTTTCACACAGGGTCGGTCAGACATCAGGCCATGGCGGCATGTCCGCGTTGTAGTCCGTTCTACCCCAACTTCCGGACATTGGTCGGCGCTACCGGCACGGCAGCTCCGTGCCAGTAGCGGCCATTGCCGCCATTCGCCGAACGGGCAATATGGAACGTCGGCCGCATGGGCTGCGCCTTCACTCCGGCTTGATGTTCGCCGCGCGGATCACCTTGCCCCACTTCTCGGTTTCGTCGGCGATGAGCTTGCCGAAGTCGGCGGGCGAGCCTGGAAGCACGGTGCCGCCCAGGTCGGCGAGCCGAGCCTTGATCTTGGGATCGGCGAGAGCGGCGTTGATCTCGTTGTTGAGCTTGTCGATGATCTCGGCGGGCGTGTTCCGAGGCGCGCCGATGCCACACCAGCCGCTCGCCTCGTAGCCCGACACGAATTCACCCACAGTGGGGATGTCCGGCAGTGCCGGCGAACGCGTCGCGCGTCGTTACGGCCAGTGCCCGCAGCTTACCAGCCCTGATGTGCCCGATGGACCCAGCTATGGCGCCGAAGAAGAGCTGCACCTGCCCGCCGAGCAGGTCGGTAAGCGCAGGTGGCCCGCCGCGATAAGGCACATGCACCAGGTCGACGCCGGCCATCATTTTGAACAGCTCGGCGGATACATGCGACGGGCTTCCGTTGCCAACTGAGGCAAAATTGAGCTTGCGCGGATTGGCTTTAGCGTAATCGATAAACTCCGGAACGGTCTTGGCGTCAATGGACGGATTCACCTCCATCACGTTTGGCAAGCTGTCGATCATCGCGATAGGGGCGATGTCACGCATGAAATTGAAATTGAGGCTGTCGTAAAGCGTCGCGTTGATCGCGTTCGCGGAGAGTGACCATGAGGGCGTATAGCCGTCAGGGGGCGCCTTCACGACCGCCTCAGTGGCGATATTGCTGCCGGCTCCCGGCCGGTTCTCGATGACGAATTGCTGGCCAAGTCGCTCGGACAGCCACTGTCCTAGCAGGCGCGCGTGGATGTCGGATCGAGCCGCCTGCCGCAAAGCCGACGAGGATGCGCACCGGCCGCGACGGATAGGCTTGCGCCCGCGCGATCCGCGACACGGCCGGCAGCGCGGCAGCGCCCGCTGCCAGATGCAGAAATTGTCTACGGTGGGAAGTTTCATTGTCGCACCTCCCTCTCGCTTCACATCATTCGATCACCTCGTCGGCGCGGGCGAGCAGCGTCGGCGGCACAGTCAGCCCGAGCGCCTTGGCGGTCGATCAGATTGATGACCAGATCGAACTTGGTCGGCTGCTCGACCGGCAGGTCGGCAGGCTTCGCCCCGCGCAATATCTTGTCGACATAGCCCGCCAGCGCGCCGGAACATGTCGGGGATGCTCGTTCCATAGGACATCAGACCTCCGGCTTCGACGAATTCCCGAAGATCGTGACATCGTTGGCAATCTTGCGGCCAACGCCAAGGTGCTGATGCGAAGCCGGTTCGTGGTGAGGAGCGGGTCTCCAACCACGTAAAGTGCCTCCGCGCGGTCCTTGACCGCCTCGGAAGGCGGGCGCGATTTCCTCCGCCCGCCGGACTTCGCAGCATCACGACATCGAGACCAAGCGTGCGCGCCGCAGCCTGCACCTCGCGTGCATTCCAGCACGGCACCGGGAGCGCTCGACATTGGCCATGATCGCCAACCGGCGAAGATCTGGGAATGATCTCGCGCAACAGTTCGAGGCGCTTGGGAGCCAGCATCGGTCTGTTGCATCGACAAGCCGGTGACGTTGCGCGCCCGGTCGCGCCGAGACTGGCGATCAAGCCCATGCCGACTGGGTCTGCCGCCATCAGCGAAGACGATCGGATGGTCGAGTGTCGCCTGCTTTGCCGCGTACAGTGCAGCTCCCCACCGTGGCAATGACATCGACCTTGCTTCGGACGAACTCGTCCATGATTTCGACATAACGCTCTTCGCGTCCTTCCGCGAAGCGATATTCAATCGCCCAGGTCGACGCCGGCCATCATCTTGAACAGCTCGCCGGCTACATGGGACGGGGCTCCGATTGCCGCCCGACGCCATGTTGATCTTGCCCGGATTGGCCTTGGCATAGGCGATGAACTCGGGAACCGTCTTGGCCGGAACCGATGGATTCACCACCATGACATAGGGCTCGACGGATGATGCCCGCGACCGGCGCGATGTCGCGGATGAAATTGAAATTGAGCTTGTCGTAGAGCGTCGCGTTGATCGCGTTCGCCGCATTGACCAGGAGGAGCGTGTAGCCGTCCGCGGGCGCGCGCACGACCGCCTCGGTGCCGATATTGCTGCCGGCACCCGGCCGGTTCTCGATGACGAATGGCTGGCCGAGCCGCTCCGACAGCCATTGACCCATCAGGCGCGCGAGGATGTCGGTCGCGCCGCCGGCGGGAAACCGACGATGATGCGCACCGGCCGCGTCGGATAGGCTTGCGCCCACGCGATGCGCGACACGGCCGGCAGCGCGGCAGCGCCCGCTGCCAGATGCAGAAATTGTCGGCGGGGAAGTTTCATTTTGCACCTCCCTCTCGCTTCACATCATTCGATCACCTCGTCGGCGCGGGCGAGCAGCGTCGGCGGCATTTCGAGGCCGAGCGCCTTGGCTGTCTTTAGCATTGATGATCAGCTCGATCTTTCGTGGCCTGCTGCACCGGGAAGGTCGGCCGGCTTTTTCACTCCTTAAGGATCTGGCCAGCATAGAGTCCGGCATGGCGGTCCAGCTCCAGGATATCCGTTCCGATAGCTCATCAGACTCGCCGGCCGACTGCAAACGTCGCGATATTGGAAAATCAGTGGGAACGGCATGGCGGTAGCGACAGCGCGCGCGAGTCGTTCACTGCGCGCATTGAAGAATGGATCAGTGCGGATAACGAGGGCCACCTATTCGCAATTCGGCCAGGTCTTCGAAGGCAGCATCAATCTCGCGCTTCGGTGCTGGCATGCAGGACATGCAGCTTTAGCCTGAGGTCGCTGCGCTGCGCGCTCTGCACATCTTTCGATTGGTTTCGGCAGTGAGCGTTGGTTGGATTGACTAGCAGCAGCAATATGGTCGTCGTCGGAGAAGCTCCTGCAGCAGCTCCAATCTGCTTCGGACCAGCTCTCCGCTCAGCGTCACAACGCCTGTAACGTTGCCGCCAGGTCGGGCGAGGCTGATCGACAAGGCCAAGCTGGACCGGGTCGCGCCGCTGACACGAACAGACGATCGGGATCGTCGTGGTCAGCGCCTTGGCCGCCAGTGCCGCAGGAGGTGCCGATCGCGACAATTACGTTCACTTGACGGCGAACCAGTTCGGCAACCAACGTCGGTAATCGCTCGTTTCGGCTCTCCGCCCAGCGGTATTCGATCGCCACGTTCTCGGCCCTCGCGATAGCCGGCCTGCTGCAGACCCTGCCGAAAGGCGGCTACGTAAGGTGCATCTTGCTCGGCCGACGAGGGGCCAAGCAACCCGATCACCGGCATCGGCAGGCTGCTGCGCGCGCTGCCGACAGCGGCCAGCCGCCGCCGCGCCGCCGAGCAGCGTGATGAACTCGCGCCGCTTCACTCGATCACCTCGTCGGCGCGAGCGAGCAGCGTGCGGCGGAAATTCGATGCCAGAGCGCCTGGCTGCCTTGAGATTGATGACCAGCTCGAACTTCGTCGGCTGTATGACGGGCAGGTCCGCCGGCTTGGCGCCCGTCAAGGATGCTGGCCGGTGTAGACGCCGGCCTGACGATAGGCGTCGGCGATGACTGGTTCCGTAGCTCATCAGACCGCCGGCGGTCGGCGAACTCGCGTCAGCGCATAGATCGCCGGAATCCCGTGACGGGCCGCCAAGCACGGTGGCCGGATCGCGCCGGGTCGAGAAAAAACGGATCGGTCGCAACGATGAGCGCGCTTGATCGCCAGTTCGACCAGACTCTGCAAAGCCGAGTATCGAGCTCGCGATCGGTGCTCGCATTCAGGACATGGAGCTGCAAACCGATGTGACGAGGCCGCCATCCACAAGTGCTCTCGATATGGTCTCGGCATTGGCTGGTATGGCTCGGATCGACAGCACGGCGATGACGGTCGCCGTCGGGATCAGTTCGTCACGCAGCAACTGCAACCGCTTCGCCATCGATCGGCGTCAAGATACTGGTCGATGCCGGTGATATTGCCGCCCGGGCGATCTGAGGCTGGCGACGAGCCCGGCCGCAACCGGGTCTGCCATCGAAAATGCCGACAACCGGAATTGTCGTGCCGTTGCACGCTTTGGCAGCCGCGAGCGTATGCCGACGTAACGATCACCGTCACTTGCCGGCAGCCGAGCAGCCGGCAAGCTCGGTCGTATTGACCGATCTCGCCCAGCGGTATTCGATCGCCACGTTCTGGCCATCGACGAAGCCGGTCTCGCTCATACCCCGGCGGAATGCGGTCACCAGATGTTCGCGCCCACACGCGACACCCGCTGTTGAGCCACCCGACCACCGGCGCCGCTGTCTGCTGTGCGTGTGCCCCAGCGGGCCCACGCCGCCGCCGGACCGCGCCGAGCAGCGTGATGAACTCGCGGCGTCCGATGAAAGCTGTCATCTGATCCCTCCAGCCGGAAGGGCTAGGGAAGGATAGCACCCTCGTCAGTCCGTGTCCGGGCTTTACATCCGGCCCCACAAGCCACAGGCATCCGGTGCACGGCTTCGGTCCTAGGCACGATGCGCGAGGATACCCAATGCGTGACGGAGCGGTTTGAGGTCAGCGTCACCTTCGACGAGCGAGCGCGGCTACATCGCCAGCGCGCCCGAGCTGCGCCAGCCTATAGTCGCATTGAGCTTGGCCAGCCTGCGCAAGCGCATCGAGATCGCGCTACTGCCCGACGACGTTCGCGTCGTGCTGCAGCTCGACGGCCTCGCCGAAGCGCGAACGCCACCGCCGCCGGGCGCAGGCGCAGCTGGCGCGCTGAGCCGGGCATTAGGGACGTGTACTCATACAATTGCGACTGGTGACAGCGACCTGATCAAGGTCCGCTTTGCCCCACTTTGCTGACTCAAGTCGGACATCTTGGGAGGTCCGAGAAGTGCCAGAAGCGGCTGTGAGCAATTGCGGCAGCAACACTACTATTCGATCACCTCGTCGGCGCGCGCGAGCATACGCTGTTGGAATTTCGAGGCCGCGTGCATTCGCCACGATGAGGTTGATGACGAGATCGAATTTGACGCGCTGCTCGACCGGAATATCGGTGCCGCGCGCTTCACCGCAAGCGCCTCTGATGGCTCTTGCCGGTTAATATGTTCAGATCTAAGTTTTCGGTACACACAGGTACTCAATCGCGACATTGGCGACGATATCGCTGATGGCACGGCCGCCGCGCGCGCCCATTGGCGGATCCAAGGAGGATGCCCATGAGTTACCGAGGCTCGATCTGTGCACTCCCACTGGTGGCCGCGCTGCTTGCGACGCCATCCGCCGCCCAGGTGGTCGATTTCGGGAAATATCCCGACCTTAAGGGTCAATGGCTTCGCCCCCGGCAGCCCGAATAATTGGCTGCGGCTTGCCGGCCATCCGCCGCTCACACCCGAGTATCGCCAGATCTGGGAGGACATTCAGGCCGACCTGAAAGCCGGCGGTCCCGGCAATTGGCCGTCGACCTTCTGCATTCCGGCCGGCATGCCGGCGATGATGAGCTTCTATGATCCGGCGGAGATCATCGTCACGCCGGAGACCACCTACATTCTGATCAGCCACAACGACGATTCGTATCGACAGATCTATACCGACGGCCGCGTTTGGCCAGCGGAGGCCGCGCCTACTTTCGCGGGCTACTCGATCGGCAAGTGGATTGACGAAGATGGCGACGGCAAATTACGACGTGCTCGAGGTCGAGACGCGTTTCCTCAAACTTCCGCGCAGTTACGACATCTCGGGCGTGCCGTTTCACAGCGACGGTCAGGCCATCATCAAGGAGCGGATCTATCTCGACAAGGCCGACCACAACACGCTCTATGACGAGATCACCGTGATCGATCATGCCTTGACGAGGCCATACTCCAAGACCCAGAAGGCCACGCGCAATCCCGATCCTCGTCCGGTCTGGCACTCCGACGTTTGCTCGGAGAACAATGCGCATATCCGCATCGGCAATGAACCCTACTATCTCAGCGCCGACGGCAAACTGATGCCCAGCAAGAAAAACCAAGCGCCGCCTGATCTGTCGTATTTCAAACAAACCGGGAAGTGAACGCACGTTCGCAGGACCGGGTTAGGGAATGGCGATCGCACTCGCCGAAGTAGACCGAATTGCCTGCGCGGGACCTTGGCAGCAAGGTAGAACGGAGTATCCTACCCGCAAGAAGGCCTTCCACCGACAAAAGAGCGGCGATTGCAGACCCGCCACAAGCAGCGAGAGATGCGCTGCAGAACCTAGGGTTCGCAGTGGCGTTGCTGTGTGCTCGAAGCACTTGGTCCCAGCATGTGAGGAAGCGTCATGAGACAGCGTCTCTCTGTCATATTGATCAGCGGTACTTTGATCGCGATGGGTGGCGCGGCGATGGCGCACCACTCCTTTGCGATGTTCGATAACGAGAATCAGATCGGACCTCGAAGGCGTCGTGCAGGAGTTCAAGTACACGAGCCCCCACACGTTTATCCTTTTGGAGGTCAAGGCGCAGGATGGCAGCATCACTGTCTGGAATCTCGAAGGCGTGACGCCAAGCGCCCTGGCGCGCGAGGGATGGTCCAGCAAGAGCCTCAAAGCTGGTGACGAACTCAAAATGACGATTGCGCCATTGCGCAGCGGCGCGCCGGGGGCGCGTGGACCCCGCAGGGCACCAGGTTTCGCGATGGCAAAGAAATCGTGATCAGCCCCTGATCCGGATCGCGTCGGCCGGGTCACTGGCTGCGCTGCTGGATGGCCCCTGCAGGCGTGCATCACCCCAGCCAAGCTCGCGAGCCGTTGGCTAGAGTGTCAGCCTGAAGTTCCGATCGGAATTGAGCGGGACGTCAATGTCGCCTATGGGTCAAACTGAGAAGAACTCAGCTTGAGCATTTCTCTTCCGGTTTGCCCCGTAACCGGACCTAACGGGATCACGTTGCGATGTCGCAGGAGTGCCAATAAGCTGCCGTGAGCAATTGCAGCAGGCAGAACCTTATTCGATCAGATCGTCAGCGCGCGCGAGTAGTGTCGGCGGCACTTCGAGGCCGAGCGCCTTTGCGGTCTTAAGATTGATCACCATTTCGAATTTAGTCGGTTGCTGGACCGGTAGGTCGCCGGGTTTTACTCCTTTCAGAGATCTTGTCCACGTACCCAACGGCGCGCCGAAACAAAGTCTTCTTGGCTCGCGCCATAGGCCATTAGCCCCCCGTCATCGGCGTACTCCCGGAGCCCAGATATCGCAGGCAAACGGTTTTCCGCGCAGAATTCTGCGATCTGCTTTCGGTAATTGAACGTAAGCGGATCTTCGACGGTGACCAGAGCTTCCGCAGGTTTTCGCACCGCGCTGTCAGAGTCCGCCATCAAAGTCACCCGGACCTCTCACCTCTACGGATGTAAGCTCAATCGCCAACGTCTTAGCCGCACCCCGAGTTTCTTCGAACACCAGCGCGGAGTAGGGGTTGGCCGCATTCAAATCACCGCCACACGAGAGAGCCGGGGAAGAAGCTCTTTGAGTAGTTCTAGTCGCTTGCCACCCAGGTCCGGGGCCATGAGGCTCATTCCGGTCACGTTGCCTCCGGCCGCGCCGAAACTGACAACGAGGCCGCTCCCCAATGGATCGCCTGCGTTTGCCATCACAATCGGAATGGTGGCGGACGCCCGCTTCGCAGCGAGTGGTGCTAGAGTCCCAATTGCCAGGATCACATCCACGTTGAGGCTGACCAGTTCAGCCGCAAGCTCCGGCAAACGATCGAGGTTGTTGTCGCGCGAACCTCGGCTCGAACGCTATATTCTTGCCTTCAGTCCAGCCCAGCTCCTTAAGCGCATCAATCAAAATCGACCAAGTCTTCGATCTGAGTGGTGCCCCCGCAGTGAAGACTCCAATCCGATAAATCCTTGCCGGGCTGCTGCGCGCCGCGCCGCGAGCCACGCCGCAGCTGCGCCGCTGATGAACGTGATGAACTCGCGCCGTTTCATCGGCTTCCCAACGCCAGGATCACCGGATCAGTATAGCAGATCAGAGCCGTGCATCGCAGCAAAAGCGGCCTGCTCATGTCCGAGAGTCCGGGTCAAACTGAGAAGAACTCGAAGCTTGAGCATTTTACTCTTCGGTTTTGCCCCGTAACCGGACCTAACGGGATCACGTTGCGATGTCGCAGGAGTGCCAATAGGAGACATTCAACAGACAAAATGCGATGGCGTGAAGGAGCTGAGATAAGCGCAACCGGGGTAAACGAGTTTGGACGCAGATCGGCTGGGGCCGCTCACACTTAATCGGGCAGCCCCATTCTCTGCAGAGCGCCCGCCCACTTGGCGGAATCCTTCTCTCTGCGAAACGGTAACTGGTCGGCCAGGCCAGAGACGTGTAGCCCGGGATCGAGTTGGCACATTTTCGCCATCAATTGCCGACCTTCAATCAATCGACCACCCAGCCCGTGACTGGCTGAGGCAATTCCGCAACGCCGTAAGATAATTTGGCCTCGCGCTCAGCGCTTCGCTTGCCGATGCAACCGAAGCATCGTAGCGCCGGGAGAAGAAATGAGCGTAAGCCACTGCCGCATGTATCTTGAAGACCAATCGATCGTATGGACTGAGATTTATGGCATGCTGTAGATGTTGGATCGCCACTTCGGGCTTGCCTAGCCAGAGCATGATCCAGCCACTGACGTACCATGCCGCAGTCAGATGAGGATTGAGCCGGATTGCCCGCTCGATCAAACTAGCGCCGCCCTCGACGTCTCCACCAACAGCTGAAATTGCGTGTGCGGCCTTGGCAAGGGCGAAGCGCATCATCCTTGCCGAGCTCTGCCGCCCGTAGTGCCAGCTGGACGCACTCGGCGGTTTCTCCCGGGCGATCGGTTATCCATCCGTTACGACTGTCGCTGCACATAGCAATACGCCGCCATGGCGTATGCAGATGCGAACTCTGGTTCGATCTCAATCGCCTTCTGAAAAAGACCAAGTGCCTCGCCGATACCGCCCTTCGTCCACTGATGCAGGTTGTCCAGCCCACGCAGAGTGCACGAGTAAGCATCAAGCCCGCGCTTCGGCCCGAGCCTGATACGCTCGATTTCCACTTGTTCGAGCTTCGACACGAGCGCGCCCACCACGCTGGCGGTGATTTGGTCTTGCAGATTGAAGATATTTCTCAGGTTCCCGTCGAAACGGCTAGCCCACAGGCAAGCCATGGTTGACAGATCGATCAACTGAGCCGCGATGCGAATGCGACTTTCTTCCTTGCGCAGGGTTCCTTCGATGACATAACGCGCACCCAGCTCAGCTGCCAATTGTTTAAGGTCCAGTGTCTGGTGCCTGTGACTCTGAGTGGCGCTGCGGCCGATGACCAGCAGATGGCGAAACCGAGAAAGCGCGGCGGTGATATCATCGACGAGACCGTCGATGAAACTAGTCTTGCTCGGAGTCTGCTGAAAGATTTGCAAACGGAAAAACCAGAATGGAAACCTTATCGCGAGACGGGAATGATGCGCTCCACGGCGCCGATCTGTATCGCGTCACGGCGCAGCCACTGTACTCCGTCTCTTGCTAGCTTCGCTTGATTCTGAACAAGGCCAATGAAACGATACTCCCTTGTGCGGCAGAGTACGAATAAGGCGCTGCTGCTCGCCGTCGTCCCCGATCGCGTGACGAACTGCGGAGACCCGACTATTGAGCGTCGATTCCGAAACGATGCGGCCATCCCAGAACGCCAGCAATCAGATCGTCCCGGCTAACGATGCGGCCGCGACTCCGGACAAGATGAAGCAGAACACCGAAGACTTGCGGTTCAACCGGGACAAGATCGGCTCCCCGCCGCAGTTCGTATCGGTCGGCGTCGAGCGTGTATGCTTCAGATCTGTAGATCACCTACAGCCCCACCGTCAGTTTGCCTCAAGATGTTTTCCGCCCAATCTCAGGAAAATCAAGACTATCTCAATGCCAACATTGGCGGGGATCGGTACGCTCCGTGAAGCGCCCGCGAAATAGTCGGCTGCGAGGTGGCACAATGTCCTTTGTCAACCAGGTCTTGGCCGGGCTTGCTCGGCTTTCGAACTTCCAGCGGAGCTTCGTCTTCGTAAAAGATTGGACGCGAGCCGATTGATGCGCCCATTGTGCGCCGCGATAGCTCTTGGTGCATTATTGGTTTCGGCCGGCGCTCAAACCGCGCCGCCGGCATCATTGCAGCAGCGGCTCAAGCCATTTTTGACATGAGCGCGGAGGACATGGCTGCAACGTCGGCATTTACAAAGCGCGCATATGAGGCGCAACTCGCCCATATCTATCGCATTCAGAACAAACAGATTCGCGACATCGTCCTGGAATTTGTCGTTAACCCCAAAGCGACCGCGTTCGGACAAAGCAGCGACGCAATCATGGTCGGCCTCTCCGGGCAGCGGGTGGAAGAGCCATCACGCTTATCCGGGTGGCCTCTCGGTTCATAACCTGGAATGGGTAGAGGTAGCCCTGGGGTGGTCGGATACTTGGGAGAAGGTATACGGCGTCAAGCTGGATCGTGATCTCGTCGTTGCCGGGCTAATCCTCCATGATTGGGGAAAGGTCTGGTTCCTATTTGACGACAGTAGCGGGAAGATACGGGAACCAGACTGGTATCCAAAGGCGTGGGGCACCAAAGCCAATTGGAAATGGATGGGCGGCCACGGGGCTGTGCTATACGCCGAACTGATTGCTCGAGGGTTACCGACGGAACTTCTCTTCTCAGCCGCATCAGCTCACTTCGATCCGTATTGGGCTCTTGAGAAGGACGGCGAAGGAATGAACCCGGCTTTGCGCGAGGCAGCGGAAATCGCGAAGAAACCAGCGCCTGTCGTCAAGCCGGAGGAGCGCATGGCCGAGTGGTGGTTGGTCACCTTTACCGGATGAGGCTTGGTCATTCTCGACAATGGTCGCGGCGAGATTTGCCTTTGAGTTGCTGGACGAGACCGCAAAGATCTCGGCTTGAAGCCGGATTCGCGTGAAGCCAATAAGTTGGCCTGGTTTGTCCTTTCCCGCGTGGGAGATTTCAAAATCTACGAAGTCTACCAAAGGCTGGCTTCCAGAGGAAGCAGCCAAGCAGTTTGTACGATCGGTTCTCGATGATCCCGCGCCCTATGAGATAGCGAAGCGCTAGAGCAACGATTGCCTAGCGCGTTCGAACTTGGCGGTCGCTCTTCACTAACCCTTGGCAGGGAGAGCATGGGTAAAGGTTGGCGCGAGACTCGTTGCATGCGTTCTCCTCACCTTCAGCGTTGAAGTCTCACACGCCCACCCGCATATATGGGTGACGATGAAATGCCAGATAATTTTCGGTGCGGACGGCTCGACAATAGGGGTGAGATACACGTGGACATTCGATGAAATGTCCTCTGCTTACATCGCACTTGGAACCGAGGACAGACAGAAGGGAATATTTAGCCGCGAGAAGTTAGCCTCACTGGCAGAGGCGCAAGTGGCGTCGCTCAAATCTTCAGACTATTTCACCAACGCAACCGTGAACGGCGTCAAGCAACAGTTTGAACCTCCCGCCGACTATCGGCTCGAGTCTGAGGACGGCGTTTTGACTTTGCATTTCACGTTGCCGTTCCGGTCACCGCTAACGGGGCGGACGCTTGAGCTCGAGGTCTATGATCCGAGCTATTTCGTCGATATCCGTCTTGCCGAGCAGGCACCAGTTGAGACTTATCAATACGCCGAGCCAATGCAAATTCGCGATTACTCGCCAGACCTGGACCCAGGTTGCCAATAGGATCGCTGTGACGTGTCCTTGAGGGAGCCACGCCGCAATTTGCGGATTCAGAGCACCGCGCCGTTAAATGTGTCCGGCAGTCATTTCCGGACACGGCGTGCAAAACCGCAACGTCCGCTTTGCCCCGATGAGACCTGCATGGAGGTGACCGCTCTCAAGGATCAAGCGGAGACGTGTAGGCACTTCGCCGATCGTACTATCGCCGAGCGTGGCGTCCGCTATGGCCGCGTGGCAACGACCCCAACCTCGGCCAGACGAAGCGCCACCTAAGGCATACTTGGCGATCGAGACGCCGGTGGTCGCATGTCCGTTCCGGGTCAAAAGCTGAAAGGCTCAGACTGAGCAAATGTTTTCCGGTTTGCCCCCGAAAGCGGACTCGATCTGCGCGTTAATGAGTGCACGCCCTAATACGTCGCGGCGAGATAATCGACGATCTTGCTGACGTCGCGCTCATCGATGGGCGCGCCGTACACCTTGATCATCTTCGTCACTTCCGCTTGCCAGAACTCCTTGCCGAACCGCGGGCCGCGCGGCTGGGTCGTTATATAGTCCACCGAATGGCAGCCCATGCAGTTGCCCTGAACCACTTCGACATCGGGCCCGGGTTTCAGCGCGGCGGTTTCCTCCGGAAGATCGTAAGACATCGGCTTGGCGCCCACGGGCAGAAGATCGAGGCCGGCAATGCCGGCGGCCAGCGTCAGTGATGGCGGTCACGGCCAGAAGATATGTTCGCGTCATGTGATGCCCTCAGGCCGCGGTCACGCGGACGGTTTCGACGACGTTTCGCATATAGCCGGCTGGATTCCACAGCGCGTCGATCGGTTGCGATTGGCCGATGCGGTTCACGGCTCTCACCTTGAGATCGTGATTGCCGGCTGCGAGCTTCACCGGAAGCCGCCATTCGCGGAAGGAATATTTGCCGAGGTCTTCCCCGAGCGTCGCTCCCGCCCAGCTCTTTCCGCCGTCGGTCGAGACCGCGACTTCGGCGATGCCGTAGCCGCCGTCGAATGCGATGCCTTTGAGCAGAGTCTCGCTGCCGACTTTCACCTTCGCGCCGTCCTTGACGTTGGTGATGAACGAACGCACGTCCAGGCGGTTGATGGGAACGGTTGCTTTCGGCGCCGTGCCGGCGCCACGCAAGCGCACGCGTTGTCCGGTACGCGATAGGCCGTCTTCATCCAGTAGCCGTCGAACACATCGTCGATGACGGTGATTTCGTTCAGGTGCTTGACCCAGTAGGTGCCGTAAAAGCCGGGCACGATGAGCCGGAGGGGAAGCCGTTGAGTACCGGCAGATCCTGTCCGTTCATGGCGTAGGCGAGCATCACCTCGCCGTCGCGGGCATGGTCGATGTCGAGCGCCTTGACGAAGTCCGGCGTCTTGTCGCTGATCGGTTCGTCGAGGCCGTTGAACGTCGCCTGGCGTGCGCCCGGCTGGATGCCGGCCTTGTCGAGAACGACCTTGAGCGCCACGCCCTTCCAGCGCGCATTGCCCATCGCGCCGTTGCCCAATTGTCCGCCGGCGACGCGCGGGGTGACAAATCCGCGGCTGTTGCCCGAGCATTGGTTCACGGCCACGAGCTCCACGGCGTCGAGCTGCTTGAGCTCCTGCAGCGAGAGCTTCACGGGTTTGTCGACCTTGCCCTTGATCTCGACGGTGAACGTGTCGGGATCGATATTGAGCGGTATGCCGGCGAGGTGATAGCGCACGAAGAAAGCGTCATTCGGCGTGATGGCGCCTTCGTCGAATACCGAGAACGGCGTCTCGAGCTGCGGCGGCCGGCTGGTCAGCCCGATCATTGGGCGCTTCTGCGGATATTTGACCAGAGGCCGCTCGCCGTTTTCGAACGGCATCGTCACGGTGTCGAGCGCCAGCGCTCGGAAGGAGCCGAATGCCGTCGCTGACCCAAGCGCCAGGATGCCGGCTCCCGCCCCTTTGATGAGATGTCGTCGGTCGAGCACGGGCGTTCTCCTGATGACGTTCATTTTGGTTCGGTCCACGAGGCAAGAATAGGAGGCTCAGTAGAGCCATTTGCGACACCGGACAAGATTACTTTCGCGTAATGGGCTGGAGCGTGCCCCTCGGAAAGCGGCCGACATCAGGACAAGATCATTTACACCAAAGTAACCGTTGAAACTAACCGCTTGAGGCGAAATCGCGATTGGGCATCAAGCGATCTTGATCACGCGCGCAAGCGAAACGTGGCCCGCCCTGGCCCGGCCCGGCAT
>ERZ1370068.694-contig-10635_pt1 | contig 54338 bp, 81 predicted proteins | sample MGYA00561227_ERZ1370068 | MGnify/ENA primary metagenome ERZ1370068 (study PRJEB38410, sample SAMEA6850437) | metagenome | study: Metagenomic assessment of the ecological functions of the soil: analysis of the soil microbiota associated with the... | reverse complement strand
CTACGTATTACCAGTTGCTCGACGGCGACGAATCTGCAGGTCCGCACGTTCATCGATAACGGAGGGCAGGCGTTGAGTCGACCTGACGCGGCATCGCGTCTGGCGCCGACGTCGCCGCGGAAGCGCTGGCGTGGGCGACATCGCGCCTCGATACGGAATCGGTGCTCGTCTATTCGACGGCGGATCGGGCAGCAGCCGTCGTCGACGTCCAGCACGCGCTCGGCGCGCGCGCGAAGTGGAAACATTGTAGCCGTGCTGGCGACGATCAATGCGCGCGGACTGGTCGAGCGAGGCGTTCGCCGGCTCGTCGTGGTGGGCGGCGAAACGGCGGGGGCTTGCGTTGCGTCGTTAAATCACGCAATTGAAAATCGGGCCGCAGATCGATCCTGGAGTCCCGCTGCGTGTTACGCGTGCGTGCCGGAGCGAATGGCGCCGCCCTCCATCTGGCGTTGAAGTCGCAATTTCGGCGCGGAGGACTTCTTCACCAAGGCGTTCGCGCAGCCGTGATGACCGAGTGCCGCTGACGAAATCTGCCGTCGGCGGAGCCTGTTCGAGCGCGGCTACGTGCACGGCAGCACAGTGGCAACATCAGCGTCCGTCCTCGGCGAGTCGCAAGCGGGGCGGCTACCCGATCACACCCACGGACGTGCCTCGATTTCGACGCCGCGCGCCTCGCGCGGCTCGACGCCAGACGGCGGCAACTGCGCGGCGACGGCGCGAGCAAGACGATGGCGCTGCACGCGCAGATCTATGCGGCATCGCGACGGTCTGATCGCATGCGCATCATCCACACGCACAGCACGCACTGCGTCGCATTTGACGCTGTCGCCGCCGACGATAGCGACCGAGTTTCCCCGCCACCGATCACGCCCCATCGTGATGAGAAGGTCGGCCACGCGCTGCCGTTGATTCTTATCGCCGACCGGGGCTCTCGCCCGACGTCGGCCATGAGGTCGCAGAAGTCATCGGTCGCTACGGCGACTGCTGGTCGGGATTCCGCGCCGTGTTGCTCGCGCGACTCGGTCCAGTCAGGTGGGCACGACTCGCCCGCGAAGTGCGATGGCGCCGCTCGAGGAGATCGAGGAGACCGCCTTCGACTGACGCTTCTCGACGCCGCGTCCACGAGCCGCTGACCGAGGGCCAGATCGACAGCTGCGCAGGACATTCGGTGCGCGCTGGTGAACCTTCGCTTCGCAAATGCATAATGCCGTGCGGGCGACAGCCGTGCAAAAGCTTGCAGGCGCGATCGCTGCAGTGTGGCACCGGCGACCCGGATGCGGGCCGCGTAGCGCGGGCGCCGCTCTCGTCGGGCAAACAAGACAGCGCGCCGGCGGGCTGCGATCGCGACGCGTGGATCGCGGCCGGTTGCATTGGGACGGAATACGCTGCCGTCGGGCTTGTTGTCCTGCGGACCGCGCCCGTTTCGCGCGATTCGCCGCCTCTGACCGTGCTGGCGGCTCACCGCCTTTGAGCGTGCGGCGAGCTCTCGCCGCGGGGCGGGAGCCGCTTGCGGCGGTCGTGGTGGCTGTGCTGCTTTCGCGTTGGGCGGTTTGCGGGCGGTGGCGCAGCGGCGCGCTGTTCTAGCGCCCGGGGACGGCCCCTGTGATGCAGCCTGCTGCTCTTCTGCGCCGCTTGCTGCGCATCACGCTGCTCGCTCTCCGGCGGACGCGACCCAGCTGACGCGGGCGGGCGAGCCTGCGGCGAACTTGGCGGACGCGCCGCCCGCTGGTGCGCATCGCTGCTCTGCTCCTGGCGGACGACCCCAGCTGACGCGGGCGTGTGGGTGAGCCTGCGGCGAACTTGCGACGCGCCGCCCGCTGCGCTTCGCGCTGCGCTGGTGGGGGACGACCTGCGGTGAACTGCGCGGACGCGCCGCTTGCTGCGTATGCTGCGTGGCGGGCGGGCGTCGCCGTCGCAGGTATTTCCGCACGCTGCGCTTTGAGACTGCTTTCGCTTAACAGCGTCGCGAGGCCTCGTAACGATAGCTGCGCGTTTGCAGCGTCATCTGCTGCTCGGCACGCGATGCCAGCGGTTGCCCCAGCCACTGGCTGGCCATTGGCAACGGCGCCGTGGCGCGGGCGGGTGCGGCGCTGTGGTTCCACCTATCCCGGTCGCGGTGGTTGTCGTACCACGTGTTGTCCATCAGGCGCCCCATTGCGGCGCGCATCGAACGCCAGCCGTGGAAGTAGACGGGCGGACGGCGGTAATAGCGGACTGGGATGTCGCAGCACGAAAAAGCGGTGAATGGCGCGACGAGTTCCCCCACGGACCGCTGTACCAGGTGCTGCTCGCACACCAGTTGTCGCGCTGACGTGCAGACCCAGTACATACCGTCGTAGAAGCTAGCACCGAGCGCCGACCTGCGGCGCGTAATAATGGGGTGCCCCGGGACGTGGACGAGAGTTGCGTGGATAGATGGCAGATTGACGCCGATGTTGACGCTGAACTGCGCCAGCGCGACGACGTACCAAGTTATTGCAGCAAGGCGAGCACGGCCAATGCCTGGCGCATGATGTGGTACCCTCCGGGATTGCGCGCGGCTCAGCCAGCAGGCGCGGTTCGACTTTGCAGGAACCGCGCCGTTCGATATAGGACGTCCGCTTCCTGGTACGTAGGGACCGCACCTACCGGGACGTGACCCGACTCGACTACTATTGGGTCTGGCGACGAAAACGACGCGAAGATGTGATGTTTGAGTTGGCGAAGATCCGATGGCATTTCGTGGCACCGTGCCTCGCGCTCGCTGGTTGTGCGACGACCGAACGATCTATGCCTCCGGTCCGCCGATGACGGCCGCGGAAGGACGCTCGCTCGTGGCGCGCGTCTGATACCGACGCAACCGCCGACCGCACCGGCTGGGCGTCGCGGACCTGAAGTGCAGCGCCAGCTGCACCCGAGCTTCCGGCAACGCCCGATAACAATCTGCGCCGCGATCGCCGTCATCCAGTATGCAGAGTCGGCTCATCGATCCGTGGCTGTCCCGGTCTCGCGGTAATCGCGAGAAAGGAGATCGACGGCGCGGCGAGCGTGCCGGCGTTCCGCGGCTCGTGCTCGATGCGCGCTGGCGTTGCTGTCGTCGAACGGGCGCAGCTGTGGCGAGCGCTTGGATTCGTGAAGACGGAGATGCAGATGAGCGATCTGTTCGAGGATTTCATCGGCCGTGTGCCGCTCGGCAGGAGCGTTCTTCGCCGACCGCAATCCGGTGCACACGGCGGGACTCGATGCAAGTCAGCGTCGCGTTCGCCGAAGGCCTGGTGACGACACGACCGTATCCCGTATCCGAGGTCGGATCCGTGCGCAGTGAGGTATTCACGCGCCGCGGCAGCCTGTACTTCGGCGTCGCGCACCTGCTCGATTTCGCGGCGCCGTTACGATCGGCTACCTCTACCGGTTCGCTGATTTCAACGCGGGGCGCTACGCGAGCCGCAACGCCGGCGTTCCAGAGCGCAGTGACGCAGGTCTCCGGCATCCCGCTGACGCTCGACGGCGACCTGTTGTCGCTACGAGAAGCGGCCGTCCGACGCGCGAGCCCGGTGCGACCGGAGACGGCGGTGCGCGTGCTCTCGCGCGACGCGCTCGACCTCGACAACGACGCGATCCGGCACGATCTCGAGCTCGGCACAGTCCGACGCGTTCGAGAGAACTCGCCGCTGTACGCGCGGATGCTTTGCGCTCGCCGATCGTGCCAGCGGCAAGGCGCGCATCACGCGCCGCGCTGCCCGGACATCGAACTGCACGGTCCCAAGATAACGCGGAAGCTCACGACCGAATGGTTCGCGCAGCGCGTCGATGCGCGCTACCACGTGCGTGCCTGCGACCGGCTGGACAGGATGAGCGGCGACACATGGCGCTCGACGTCGACGCCTACCTGCGGCGGATTCGATTCGCCGGCGACGTGGCGCCAACGTATCGCGACGCTCGCGGCGAGTCGCTGCGCGCGCATGCGCGGGCGATACCGTTCGAGAATCTCGACGTGCTGCTGCGCCGCCCCATCCGACTCGATCTCGATGGCCGTGCAGCAGAAGCTCGTTGACCGCGCGGCGCGAGCGGCTACTGCTTCGAGCATGCGACGCTCGTCGCGGCGATACTCCGAGGCCATCGGACTTTGCGCCAGTGCGGCACACTGGCGCGCGTCGTCGTTACACGCCATGCCGCGGCTGCCAGGCGCCGCAACGCACATGTTCCTGACGCTGGCGGTCGACAGGCCGGCTCGTTCGTCGTCGACCCGGGTTCGGCGGGCTCGCGCTGATCGGTCCGGTGCCGTTGGCGGCGCCCGGGACGCGACGAGCGTGCGACGCACTGGATGGCGCGCGACGGCGTCAGCACCGGGTGCTGCGGAGCGCGCTCGGCCGGCAGGGGCGTCGATTGCTGGGCGTCGACGCTCGAGGCCGACAACCGCGTCGACTTCGACGTCGGCAACCACTACACGGCAACGCATCCGGCGTCGCCGTTCGTCAGACCGGCTGATGATGCGCGCCGAGCCACCGGCGACGGGACGATTCCTCGTGATGAATCGGAACGCGGAAACGGTGACGCGCGGATGCGCGTCGTCACGAGACGCACGCTCGCCGATCAGCGCACAGCGCTGCGGTCGCTGCTGGACGGCGAACTTCGGTGCTTCCGATCTTGCCGGAGTCGAATCGCTGATCGCTGCGCGTTCGACAATCGACGAATGGCGGTGAGACCGGTGAGCATCTACGACGAGCCGAAGATCGATTGTCACTGCCACGTGTTCGATCCAGCGCGTTTTCCGTACGGCGAAGATTCGGTGTACCGGCCGGCCGGCCAGGGAGATCGGCACGGCCGCGCAGTTCACGCGCGCGTGCTCGATGCCTATGGCGTCCGGCACGCCACTGCTCGTTGGACCGAACTCGGGCTACGAGCAGGACAACCGCTGCATGCTCGATGCGATCGCGAATGGACGCGGACGGTTCAAAGGGCATCGCCGTCGTGCGCCGAACGACATCGACGACGATGCGTTGCGGGCGCTGAAGGCTGCCGGCATCGTCGGCGTGGCGTTCAACGCGACGTTCCACGGCGTCGACTACTATCGCGATGCCGAGCATCGCTGCTCGACAGCGCTGGCCGCACTGGACCTCTGCGTATCGCTGCAGGTGCAGCACGAGCAACTCGTCGTGCATCGCGCCGATGTTCGAGCGCTCCGGCGGTGCGCGTGCTCATCGATCACTGCGGCCGTCCCACGACCGTCCGCTGGCCCCGACCAGCCGGGATTCCGGACGCTGCTCGGCCTCGCGGCAACCGGTCGCGTGTTCGTGAAGCTGTCGGGCTACGTCAAGTTCGCGGAGGCTACCGTTCCCGTACGACGATGCGCGGCCATACGTCGACGCGCTGCTCGACGCGTTTCACGCCGGATCGCATGCATGTGGGCGTCTGACTGGCCGTTCCTGCGCGCGCCGGAACGCATCGACTATGGCCCGTTGCTGAACCTGATCGAGCGCTTCGTTCCCGACCCCGTTGACCGGCGGCGCGTGCTGTTCGGAAACGCCGTGTGCGCGTGCTGGGTTTCGCCTGTTGATACGATTGCGCCCATGAATGCCTTCACTTGCGCGCAGATTCTTGCCGGTACGCGCCGGCCGACACGCCCGTCGTCGCTCAAAGGCTGGGTCCGCACCCGGCGCGACTCGAAGGCCGGCATCTCGTTCGTCCACGTGTCGGACGGCTCGGCTTCCATCCGGTGCAGGCGGTCGTCGCCGGAACACGCTCGCGAACTACGCGGACGAAGTCGCGCACCTGACGGCGGGATGCGCGGTCGAGGCCACCGGCAACGTCGTGCCCTCGCCGGCGAAGGGCCAGCCGTTCGAGATGCAGGCGACTCGCGTTCGACGTGATCGGCTGGCGTCGAGGACCCCGACACGTATCCGATCCAGCCCAAGCCGCACACGCTCGAATTCCTGCGCGAGGTCGCGCACCTGCGCCCGCGCACCAACGTCATCGGCGCCGTCGACGCGCGTGCGCGCACACGATCGCGCAGGCGATCGCACCGGTTCTTCCACGAGCACGGGTTTTTGCTGGGTCAACACGCCGATCATCACGGCGTCCGATGCCGAAGGCGCCGGCGAGATGTTCCGCGTGTCGACGCTCGACCTCGCGCAACCTGCCGCGCACGGCGGACGGCACAGATCGACTACGCGCAGGACTTCTTCGGCCGCGAAACCTTCCTGACCGTGTCCGGGACAGCTCAACGTCGAGACGTACTGCCTGGCGCTGTCGAAGGTCTACACGTTCGGGCCGACGTTCCGCGCCGAGAACTCGAACACGAGCCGCCACCTCGCCGAGTTCTGGATGATCGAGCCCGAGATCGCGTTCGCCGATCTCGCCGACAACGCGACGCTCGCCGAGGCGCTTGCTCGAAGCACATCTTCACGACGGTGCTTGACGAGCGTGGCGACGACATGGCGTTCTTCGACGAGCGGATCGAGAAGGGCCTGATCGCCAAGCTCACAGGCGAATCGTCGACTCCGAGTTCGTGCGGATGGACTACGCGGAGGCGATACGCGTCCTCGTCGACGTCGAAGCAGAAGTTCGAGTTTCCGGTGAGCTGGGGCGTCGACCTGCAATCGGAGCACGAGCGCTACCTCGCCGGAGACCTACGTCGGCAAGCCGGTGGTCGTCATGAACTATCCGCAAGGAGATCAAGGCGTTCTACATGCGCCTCAACGACGACGGGCAAGACGGTCGCGGCGATGGACGTGCTCGCGCCGGGCATCGGCGAGATCATCGGCGGCAGCCAGCGCGAGGAGCGGCTCGACGTGCTCGACGCGCGGATGGTCGAGATCGCGCTCGATCCCGACGCATTACGGCTGGTATCGCGACCTGCGTCGCTACGGCACGGTGCCGCACGCGGGATTCGGCGCTCGGCTTCGAGCGGACCGTCGCCTACGTCACGGGTCTTGCAAACGTGCGGGACGTGATCCCGTTCCCGAGAACACCGGGCAACGCACGGTGACTGAACGACGGCGCGTCGCGCGCGCACTGGCCGCGATGCGCGGCGCGTGGTCTCGCTGTTGCTTGCGCGGGCTGCTGGAACGTCGCGCGCGAAAACTCTTCGAGCGACAACGAGCCGTCGTGGTTGGTGTCGAGTTGGTCGAAGATCCGCTTTGCTGGGCTGTCGCCGCGGTCCGACCGTCGCGTTGGAGGGCCGCCGACGGATTGGCGCCTCGCGGCGCCATCGTGCTGTCGGTCGTTGCGCCCGCTCGGGCGTCGGGCTTGGCGTTCGCTGCCGGACGTATCGGCGGGGAGCGCATCGTCGATGACGAAGGGGACGCCGGGCTGGCGGTCAGCGGCCGTGTTCGAGCTTGTCGTGGTGTCGGCCGCGGCGGCGATAGCACGTGGCCGAAAGGCCGAGTGCGGATGCGATCAATGCCTGCGCGATGCGATTGTTCAGTCTCTCAACCATGTCGATCTCCTTCGAGGTTGGGGACGGCGGTTCGCCGCCCGGAACCCCATCGATCGATGCAAGGAGTCTGCCCACGCTAAGTGACTGATCCTGCGATCCTGCGATCACGGAATTGCGCAGCGTGACGCGCAGGTGATGTGGGTTGCGCGCGGCGTAGGTGAAAGACCGGAACGCCATCCGCGCCGGCGCCGACCTGCGTGAAAGTGACGTCGGTGATCACCGAAGTCGCGCATCGGCTTCCCAATGCGTCGCCGTTCCGCGACAATGCTGCGCGACACGTCCAACCGGAGAACGACGAATGCTTCACGCGCTTCATCCCCTTGGCGCTCGCCGCCTGTGCGCTCGTCGCAAGCTGCACGACGTGCGACCTCGGCGTCGTGCGCGTTGCGAAAAAGCTCGACTGCGACGGCAGCAAGGCCTGCACGGTCACCGTCACCGTGAGACTGCCTGCACTACCTCGGCTGCGACGTGTCGGTCGATTACGACCTCGTGGTTCGTCGCCGGCAGAACAAGCAAGACGGACATTCGCTGGAAGCTCGTCGGCGAGAAGGGCGTGGAATTCGCCGCGAACGGCAGTTCGACGCAGCTCGGTGTTCCAGTGCTCACCCGGAGGCGAAGGCAGGACAAGTTCGTCTGCAAGGACGCGCATCCGGACTTCGGCATCTTCAAGTACTCGGTCAACGTGACCGTGAAGGACAGCCTGTTCGGGCCGCGTGGCGTGCAGTCGCTCGATCCGTGGGTCGTGAATTACTGAGCGGCCGCGCCTCTGGGTCGAGCCAGTGCCGCAACTCGGTGATCGCGGCGTCGTAGCTTAGCGCGCGCCCCGCCGCCGACGTGGCGGTGAACGCGTCGGTGCCGAGCTTCCTGCCGGGCCGCCGCGACCAACGGCGCGAGAAACGCTTCGTCGGCCGGGTCGCGCGCGAGGCCAGTCGCCGCGTCCTGTGCCTCCGCGCGCCGAAGAGCGAACCGACTGCTGCCCACTCGTTGCCCGATGCCGCGAGACCTGCGGCAACCTCGCGGCAGCCCTTGTGCGGCGGGACGCAGCCCGGATTCGTCGACGATCTGCAGCACTTCGACGCAGCATTGCCCGCGCGGGCGTGTGCGCCTTGCGGAACGTCGCGACCATCGCGAGGTGTCAGCATGCTCACTGCGACGATGTCGATGTCGCCCGTCCGCGCGCGATCGTCGGTACGCGTGTGACAGCGGCTCGGCCGTCGCAAGCGTCGCCTTCGGCGCGTGCCGTCTGCGCAAGCGCGTTCAGCGCGCCGGCCACTTCGCGCGGCGTGCCGGAGCGTTTCGGCCAGCTCGAGTCCTCCTGCAGATGGCGGCGCGCGGACGCCGAATTCGCGCGACCGGCAGCGCGAGGCCGAGCACTGCAGCAGCGGATACGCGCACGTTGTCATTCGTCGCCCGGGCAATCGCAAGCGCTCTCCTCCAGGTACTGCTGCGCCTCGTCGTATCGGCCGCAGAACGATCAAGCTGTCCTGCGTCGAGGAGCGCCTCGCATCGCTGCCGTGCAGCCGCCTGCCGACGACGCGAACGCGAGCGCACTCGCGGCGTGATCGTATGGCCGGTGCGAGCAGGCCGCGAAAGATCCAGTACCGGCGCAGCCAGCGACGACGAGATTGCAGGCCGTGCGCGCCCGCGAGGTCCGGCCTCGCGCGACCACGCGTGAGCGGCAAGCAGGTTCTCGCGCTCCGTGTCGAGCCCGCTTCAGCCATTCCGACTGCTGCGGGTCCGATGAGCTTAGGGTCGCGCGCTGCGCGCGAGCTCAGGGTAGAACGACCAGGTGGCGCGTGCGCTGTCGCGTGCGCCTTCGTCCGCGGTCGCATCGGCCGCTCGCGCGCGTATTGGCGGACCGTTTCGAGCAGCCGGTAGCGATCGCCCTGCGGCGTCGCGCTCGACGAGCGACTTTTCGACCAGGCTGCGTCAGCGTGTCGAGCACGTCGGCCGCGTCCGGTCCATCGCCGTGCCCGACGCCTTCGCGCCGCATCCAGCGTGAATCCGCCGGCGAACACCGCCAGCCTGCCGGAACAGCGCTCGTCTCCGCGTCGGTCAGCAGACTCGTGGCTCCAGTCGATCAGCGCGCGCAGCGTCTGCTGCCGCGGCAGCGCGGTCGCGATCGCCGCCGGTCAGCAAGCCGGAAGCGGTCGCGCGAGGCGCGTCGGCGATCGCGTCGACCGACAACGCGCGCACGCGCGCCGCGGCGAGCTCGAGCGCGAGCGGAATGCCGTCGAGCGCGGCGGCAGATCGTCGGCGACGGCCGGCGCGTTGGCTGTCCGTCACGGCGAACGGCGGCTTGACGGCGGTCGCGCGGTCGGCGAACAGCCGCGCGGCTCGTACTGCGCACCAGCGGCGACGGCGTCACCGCGGCGCGGTCGCCGGGAAGCGCGAGCGCGCGGCACCGGATACGTCGTCTCGCCGCTGACGTGCAGCGGCTCGCGGCTCGTCGCCAGAATCTTCGAGCGTGCGGCTCGCCTGCATGCAGCAGTGCGTTCGCGAGCAGCGCACGGCGCGCCGCCAGGTGCTCGCAGTTGTCGAGGATGCAGCAGCAGCTTGCGGTCGCGGACGTGCGTGAGCAGCGCGTCCTGCGACCGGGCTGCCCCGCCGTCTTCCGTGACGCCGAGCACCGACGCGACTGCCTGCGGCACGAGCCGCGGATCGGGCAGCGGCGCGAGCTCGACGAACCAGACGCCGTCCGGATAGTCGTCGATCGATGCCGGCCGCGACCTGCAACGAAAGCCGCGTCTTGCCGAGGCCGCCGGCTCCGACGCAGCGTCAGCAGCCGGGTCGCTGCCGAGCAGCGCCTTCATCTCGGTCGAGCTCGTCGCTCGCGGCCGATGAACGAGCGTCACCTGCTGCGGCAGGTTGTTCGGCGTCGCCTCGAGCGAGCGCAGCGCCGGGAAGCTCCTGGCGCAGCGTCGGGTGCACGACCTGGTAGACGCGCTCGGGGCTGCGCGAGATCGCGCAGCCGCACCGAGCCCGAGATCGCGCAGCGTCGATCGTCGTCCGGAAGCGCGATCGCCGATGAGGTCGACGACCGCTTGCGACAGCGAGGATCTGTCCGCCGTGCGCGCGCGCTCATGATCGCGCGCGGCGCGGTTGACGGCGCTGCCGAAGATAGTCGTTGTCGCGGCGCTCGACGATCCCGGCGTGCAGCCCGCAGCGCACGCGCAGCGGCACGCCGTTGCGTGGCGGCGGGATCGGCGAGCGCGAGCTGCAGCGCGAGCGTCGCGCTGAACGGCATCGAGCGGATCCGTCGAACGCCGCGTGAATGCCGTCGCCGGTCGTCTTGACGACCAGTCCGCGCATGTCTCGACCGCTGTCGCGCGCCAGCGCATCGTGACGGGCGAGCGCTGTCGCGCATGCGCTCGGGCTGCCGTTCCCACAACCGCGTGCTGCCTTCGATGTCCGTGAACAGGAACGCGTCGTGACGGAAGCGGAGTTGTTGCACGACGGATGCCTTCGGGCGACAGAACGCCGGATAGGGTTACTCTAACGTGACAGGCCGCGGCACGACGCCGGCGGCGTATGATCCGGACCGCAACTTCGCGCCCGTAGCTCAATTGGATAGAGCACCGGCCTTCTAAGCCGGCGGTTACAGGTTCGAGTCCTGTCGGGCGTGCCAAGCCCCGGCCCTCGCGATTACAATGGCTGGGCGCGGAGCTGGATAGGCGCCGCAAGCACCATAATCGATCAGACAAGACGGCGACGCCGAGGCGCGGTCGCCTTGGTCGGAGGAAGCATGACGTCGAAGCCCGTCTTACCCTCGCGGCATCCTTGCCGCGCTGTCGCTGGCGCTCGCCAGCGAGTTCGCTTTGCGCCGCACCGTCGTGCTGCGCGCATCGCATCAGTTTCCCGGGCGGCAAAGGGCGACGTCCGCGACGAAATGGTGCAGATCATCGCCGCGTGACGCGAAGGCGGCCAGCGTCGAGCCTCGAAGTGCAGGTCTATCCGGGCGCCGTCGCTGTTCAAGCCGAACGAGCAATGGAACGCGCTGGTCAACGGCCAGCTCGACATCTCGTCGTTTCCGCTCGACTACGCGAGCGGCAAGGTGCGCGCCTTCGGCGCGACGCTGATGCCCGGGCTCGTGCGCAGCCACGAGCGCGCGGCGCGGATCGGCCGACTCGCCGTTCATGAAGGACATCAGGGCGAAGATCGACAAGGCGGGCGTGATCGTGCTGGCCGACGCGTGGCTCGCCGGCGCGCGTCGCGTCGAAGAAGGGCTGCATCCGCACGCCCGCGGACATCAAGGGCCTGAAGATCCGCTCGGCCGGTCCGACGTTCGCCGCGATGTGGCAGGCGGCCGGCGCGTCGATCGTATCGGTGCCGAGCAACGAGGTCTACAACGCGCTGCAGACCGGCGTCGCCGAAGCGACCGACACCAGCACCGGCAGCTTCGTGTCGTTCCGCATCTACGAGCAGGTGAAATGCATCACGGCGCCCGGCGACAACGCGCTGTGGTTCATGTACGAGCCGGTGCTGATGTCGAAGAAGAGCGTTCGATCAGCCTCGACAAGCAGCAGCAGGACGTGCTGCTGGCCGCCGGCAGAAGGTCAGAAGACTATTTCGCGAAGGAAGCGCAAGGGTCTCGACGACGAGATGGTCAAGGCGTTCAAGGAGCACAACGTCGAGGTGCGTCACGCTCACGCCCGCCGAGTACGACGCACTGGGTCGAAGGTCGCGCAAGCAGAGCTCGTACGTCGAGTTCGCCAAGGAAGTGCCGGACGGCAAGAAGCTGATCGACGACGGCGCTGGCGGTCGAATAGCGCCGACCTGTCGACGTCCGGCGGCTGGCACGCTTCCCGCCGGGCCGTGATCTGACGTCAGCGCGGGGTCGCGCAGTCGCTGCGATCGCATCGCGCGCGCGTTGCGCCGATATCGTGCTGTGCGGCTATCGTCGCCGCGGCGCTCGATCGCGTTCGCCGTCGTCATCGTCTGCCAGCATGGTGTTCGTCCGCTACGTGCTGAACCAGAACACGATCTGGCAGACCGACTTCATCACGTACTGCCTCATCGCCGCGACGTTCATCGGCAGCCCGTACGTGCTGCTGACGCGCGGCCACGTCAACGTCGACGTGCTGCCGCTCTACCTCGGGCCGCGCGGCCGCTTCTGGCTGGCGCTGTTCGCCGCGGTCTGATGTCGCTCGCCTTCTGCGCGGTGATGACGGTGCTGACGTTCCATGTTCTGGAAGGAGGCCTGGGACAACAGCTGGGTGTCCGACACCATGTGGCGCGCGCGCCTGTGGATTCCGTACTGCCTCGATGCCGATCGGCCTCGGGCTCCTGACGCTGCAATACGTCGGTCGACATCTGCGTGCCTCGTGACCGGCCGCGTGCCGCCGTTCGGCATGCCGGCGAACGCGGAAGCGCGCACGATCGTCGGCACTGCAGGCGCCTGATGACGCCGACGACGCAAGGCGCGATCGTGCTCGTCGTGACGCTGTGCGATGCTGCTGTCCGGGTGCGCCGGTGCGCGTTCGGGCTCGGCGCGATCTCGATCCGTTTCGTCGTGCTCTTCCAGGGCTTCGACGCGCTGCACGTCGTCGCCGAGACGTTCTATTCCGGTCTGCAACGACTTCACGCTCGTGTCGATCCCGATGTTCGTGATGATGGGCGCGGCGATCGGCTCGTCGCCCGCGGGCAAGGATCTCTACGAGGCGCTCGACCGCTGGCTCTATCGCGTGCCGGGCGGGCTCGTGATCTCCAATCTCGGCGCCTGCGCGCATGTTCGCCGCGCTGACCGGCTCGTCGCCCGCATGCTGCGCGGCCATCGGCAAGATGGGCATCCCGAGATGCGCCGGCGCGGCTATCCGGACGACGTCGCCACCGGCTCGATCTGCGCCGGCGGCACGCTCGGCATCCTGATCCCGCCGTCGATCACCTTCATCCTCTACGGCATCGCCGACCGAGACCTCGATCGGCCGCCTGTTCCTCGCCGGCGTCGCTGCCGGGCCTGATGCTGACCGGGCTGTTCATGCTGTGGACGCTGTTCATCATCTGGAAGCGCGGATTCCGCTCGCACGCGGCGGATTTCCGCTACAGCGTGGACGCGAGAAGTTCCAGTCGATCCCGAAGATCGCGCCGTTCCTCGCTCATCATCTTCGGCGTGATGTACGTGCTCTACGGCGGCGTGGCGACGCCGTCGGAAGCCGCCGGCGTCGGCGCCGCGCTGTGCGTCGTGCTGCGCGGTCGTGATCTACCGGATGTGGCAGCCCGCAGCAGTGGTGGGCGATCCTGCGCGACACGACGCGCGAGTCGGTGATGATCCTGATGATCATCGCCGCGGCCGTGCTGTTCGGCTACATGCTGACGTCGCTCTACCTCACCCAGACGCTGGCGCAGGCGATCGCCGACATGCACGTCAACAAGCTGGGTGCTGATGGTGCTCATCAACGTGTTCCTGCTGGTCTGCGGCTTCTTCATTCCGCCCGCGGCGATCATCCTGATGACGCGCGCCGATCCTCTATCCGATCATCAAGCGCCGCCGGCTTCGATCCGGTGTGGTTCGGCGTGATCCTGACGATCAACATGGAGATCGGCCTCGATCCATCCGCCGGTCGGGCTCAACATCTACATCGTCAGCTCGATCGCGCCCGACGTGCCCGGTGACGACCGTGATGTGGGGAACGATTCCCTACGTCGTCTGCATGATGCTGGCGATCGTCATCCTGTGCGTGTTCCCGGAGATTGCAACCTGGCTGCCGGATCACATGATGGGTGCGAGGCACTGAACGGGGCACCAATCGTCGCCGTCGGGGGCCGCCGGTTTTCTCGTCGCCGCGAGGCCACTGCTGACGTATGAATTTGTCACTCAGGTGCGCCAGGGTCCGCCTCGTTGGGCCGCTTAGTCGGCTGACCCTTCAGCAGTGGCTGCTAGCTCAGTTGGTAGAGTCCCGGATTGTGATTCCGGTTGTCGTGGGTTCGAGTCCATCAGCCACCAGTTTCCTCACCCGTTGTCGCGTCCGCACCGTTTAGCGCATCAAGCCGGCACCGCGACACCGTCAGGCCCGCGGGATGCGCCGTGCCACGGCTACCGGCGTCACCCGCGCGCTAACATCTGCACGTCATGACATCGGCTGCACCTGCGCGCTTCACTGTCGCGACGTACAACATCCACAAGGGCTTCTCGCAACTCGCGCGGCGGATCGTCATTCACGAGTTGCGCGAGGCGCCTGCACGGGCTGGCGGCGGACATCCTGTTCCTGCAGGAAGTGCTGCACACGAACGACCGTCACGCGAATCGCGTATCCGCGACTGGCCGCGACGCCCGCAGCACGAGTTCATCGCCGGCGAGTTCTGGAACGAGGTCGCGTACGGGCGCAACGCCGTCTACCCGCACGGGCACCACGGCAACGCGGTGCTGTCGCGCTTCCCGATGCTGACGCAGGAGAATCTCGACATCTCGGCGCACCTGTTCGAGAGCCGCGGCCTGCTCCACTGCGAGATCGAGCTCGGCAGACGGCACGCCGAGCGCTGCATTGCATGAACGTGCACCTCGGGCTTGTTCGAGCGCGGCGCGGCAGTGGCAGATCCGCGCGCTCGTCGACCGCATCCGCGCCGACGGTACCCGACGGCGCGCCGCTGATCATCGCCGGCGACTTCAACGACTGGCGCAGCAAGGGCGACCGCGCGCTCACCGAGGCGCTCGGCTGCGTCGAGGTGTTCGAGCACGTGAACGGCCGACCGGCGCGGACGTTTCCGTCGCTGATGCCGGTGTTTCGGCTGGACCGGATCTACGCGCGCGGCCTCAAGGTCGTCGACGCGCGCGTCCACTACGCGACGCTAGGGCAAGCGCATGTCCGACCACGCGGCGCTCGCCGCGACGTTCGAGGTGATCCCCGGCAGGCGTCGGCGCTGATCGTGAACGGCGGCAGCTACGCAATGAACCGCTTCACCGCGGGGAATTCCGTGTCGACTGCTGCGCAGCGGCGCCGAATACTTTCCCGCGCTGATCGATGCGATCGACGCGCGCCGAGCGCGAGATCTGGCTCGGAGTCGTACATCTACGCCGACGACGAGACCGGCCGCGCGGTCGCCGATGCGCTGATCGCGCGGCCGCGCAACGAGGCGTCAGCGTGCGTGTGCTGGTCGACGGCTGGGGTGCGCGGCACTACCTGACGCGTCCGCTCGAGCAGCGGCTGGTCGAAGGCGGCGTCGACCTGCTCGAAGTACCGGCCGGAGAGTGCACCCGTGGCATTTCCGGTCGCACCGGATGCGGCGGCTGCACCGCAAGCTGTGCCAGATCGACAAGCGCGTCGCGTTCGTCGGCGGCATCAACGTCATCGACGACATGAATACGCCGGGCACACGCCGCCGCGCGTCGACTTTCGCCGTGCGCGTCCGCGGACCGATGCTGGTGCCGATCATCCAGACGATGCAGCGCGTGTGGGCGATCGTCGAGATCGCGCAGCTGGCGCAGCTTCGACGTGCCGCTGTTTCCCGACGAGGATCGCACAGGTCCGCGGAGAGCGCCGGCACGCAGACGGCGAAGTTCACGATTCGCGACAACCTGCGCCACCGGCGCGACATCGAGCGCGCCTACCTTGCGGCTTGCGCACCGCGCAGCGGCGAGATCCTGATCGCCACGGCGTACTTCTTCCCGGCGTGCGCTTTCGCCGTGCGCTGATCAGCGCGGCGCCGCGCGGCGTGCGCGTGACGCTGCTGCTGCAGGCGCGCGTCGAGTACCGGTTGCTGCACTACGCGTCGCGCGCCCTGTACGGACAGTTGCTGACCGCGGGCGTCGCGATCCAGGAATATCATCGCTCGTTCCTGCATGCGAAGGTCGCCGTCATCGACTCGCGCTGGGCAACGGTCGGCTCGTCGAACATCGATCCGTACTCGTTCCTGATGTCGCGCGAGGCGAACGTGTTCGTCCGCGATCCCGCGTTTGCCGAGCGAGCTGCGCGTCGAGCTGCTGCGCGATGATCGACGCCGGGATCGCGGCCAGTGCCGCCCGAGGATTGGGCGAACCGCTCGCGGCTTCGCCAAGGCGGTGACGCTGGATCGCGTACGGCATCGTTCGCGCGATGATGGGGCTGCTGCGGTATGGCGGCGACGAGTGGTGGCGCTCCGGCTGGCCCCGCCGACTAGAACCTGTCGAGAAGCTGGCTGCACGGCTCGATAGCTTTGTCGTGTCCTCGCTCGGCCCTCGCTGTACCCTTGTGGTACTATCTCGGGCCTCGCTGCGGGCCTTCTCGCTCTCGTGCCGCTCGCCAGTTCGCGACATTCTCTGACTCGCACTGACGTCTCGGCGCACCGTCTTGATGATCCGAATGCGCCACGCGACTTCCACACCGCTGCCCGCCGAGACGACGCGTGCCGCGCACGCAGCGCGGCGACTGGCAGACGATCCGCACGCTGTTGCCCTACCTGTGGGAGCTATCGCGGACCGCGATCTGCGCGGCGCTCGCCTGCCTGGTGCTCGCCAAGGTCGCCAACGTCGGCGTGCCGATGCTGATGAAGCAGCATCGTCGACAGCCTCGATCCGCGGATTGCCGTGCTGACGGTGCCGCTCGCGCTGCTCGTCGCGTACGGACTGCTGCGACTGTCGACGACGCTGTTCACCGAGCTGCGCGAATTCCTGTTCGCCAAGGTCACGCAGCGCGCGGTGCGCGCGCATCGGCCTGCACGGTGTTCCGGCACCTGCACGCGCTGTCGCTGCGCTTTCACCTCGCGCGGCAGACCGGCGGGCTGACGCGCGACGTCGAGCGCGGCCAGCGCGGCATCTCGACGCTGATCAGCTTCGCGCTGTTCTCGATCCTGCCGACAGCTCGTCGAGATCACGCTCGGTGTCGGCGGTGCTGATCGCGCGCTACGACTGGACGTTCATGGCGATCACCGCGGTCGCGCTCGGCGCTCTACATGCTGTTCACGATCATGATCACCGAATGGCGCACGCATTTCCGCCGGCAGATGAACGAGCTCGACTCGAAGGCGAACACGCGAGCGATCGACAGCCTGCTCAACTACGAGACAGTCAAGTACTTCGGCAACGAGGAATGGGAGGCGCGGCGCTACGACGAGAGCCTGCAGCGCTGGGAGCACGCGGCGGTCAAGAGCCAGACGTCGCTGTCGGCGCTCAACATCGGGCAGAGCGCGATCATCGCGATCGCGGTCGCGCTGATCATGTGGCGCGCCACGGTCGGCGTCGTCGCCGGCACGATGACGATCGGCGATCTCGTGCTCGTCAACGCGTTCATGATCCAGCTCTACATCCCGCTGAATTTCCTCGGTGTCATCTATCGCGAGATCAAGCAGGCGCTCGCCGACATGGAGCGGCTGTTCAAGCTGATCGAGGAGAACGCGGAGATCGTCGATGCGCCGGGCGCGCCGGCGCTCGCGGTTCAGGGCGCTGAAGTGCGCGTTCGAGCACGTCGATTTCGGCTACGAACCGAACCGGCAGATCCTGCACGACGTGACGTTCGCGATTCCCGCGGGGCACAACGTCGCCGTCGTCGGTCCGTCGGGCTCCGGCAAGTCGACGCTTGCGCGGCTGCTCTACCGGTTCTACGACGTCGACGGCGGGCGGATCACGATCGACGGCCAGGACATTCGCGCCGTGCGCCAGGATTCGCTGCGCGCGGCGATCGGCATCGTGCCGCAGGACACGGTGCTGTTCAACGACTCGATCGAATACAACATCGCGCTACGGGCGCGCGGGTGCGTCGCACGACGAGATCGTCGCGGCGGCGCAGCTTCGCGCAGATCCACGATTTCATCGCGCGGCTGCCTGAGGGCTACGCAACGGCGGTCGGCGAGCGCGGCCTCAAGCTGTCCGGCGGCGAGAAGCAGCGCGTCGCGATCGCGCGCGCGATCCTCAAGCGCCCGCGATCCTGATATTCGACGAGGCGACGTCCGCGCTCGACTTCGCGCTCCGAGCGCGCGATCCAGACGGAGTTGAAGATCATCGCGCGCGACCACACGTCGCTGACCATCGCGCATCGGCTGTCGACGATCGTCGACGCCGACGAAATCCTCGTGCTCGATCGCGGCCGGATCGTCGAGCGGGGCACGCATGTTGCTCTGCTTGCGGCGAACGGCGTTTACGCCCGGATGTGGCGGTTGCAGCAGGATGAGCGGCGCGGTAGCCGCCGAGACCGGGCTCGCCGGGCGGACAGCGCTCGATGGCCGATCCGGGCGAACTGCCCGCGGTTGGACGAGGCGGCGGCGGCTGCCGCGGCGGCGACGCTGCGCAGCGGCTCGTAACTGACCTGATTTGCAAGACCTGTTGACGACGTCGCGGCGAATGTGCGATAACGCCGCGGGTATCTCTTGAGACTTATGCTGATGAATCGGTTGCTCACATTTGTTTTTCTGGGCCTTTTGGCCACGCCGGCTTGGGCGCAATTTGCGTCGCCGGACCCGGCCAAGCTCCGCCTTTCGTCGGCGAACGTGCTCGTGCTCGATGCTGCCGCGGATCGTCAGATCTACGCAAAGTCGGCAGACGCCGTCACGCCGATCGCATCGGTGACGAAGCTGATGACGGCGATGGTCGTGCCTCGACGGCCAGGCAGTCGCTCGACGAGACGATCGACGTCGACATGGGCGATTTCGACTACCTGAAGGGAAGCCGCGTCGCGGCTGCGGATGGGCTCGGCGCTGTCGCGGCGCGAAATGCTGCGGCTCGCGCTGATGTCGTCCGAGAACCGCGCGGCATCGTCGCTGGCGCGCCACTATCCAGGCGGCACGCGCGCGTTCGTCGACGCGATGAACTTCAAGGCCGCATCGCTGGGCCTCACGCATACGCATTATTCGGATCCGACCGGGCTGTCGGCCGAAAACGTGTCGACGGCGAAGGATCTGGGCGAGCTCGTGCAGGCTGCCGCCGAATATCCGCTGATCCGCGATTTCACGACGACGCCGTCCCACTTCGTCGAAGTCGGCTCCACGGGCCAGACGCTCGGCTTCAACAATTCCGAACGCGCTCGTGAAGAACTCAGGCGTGGGACATCCAGCTGCAGAAGACGGGCTACATCCGCGAAGCCGGCAAGTGCGTCGTCATGCTCGTCAACATCGCGAGCAAGCCGTTCGTCATCGTGCTGCTCGATTCGCTCGGCAAAGTACACGCGAATCGCCGACGCGCAGCGCGTCAAGCACTGGCTCGAGACGGGTGAGTCGCTCGTCATCGCCGAGCCGAAGTCGCGGCTGTCGAAGACGGGCCAGCGCGTCCACGGCTCGTTCGAGCCACGCATCGTCAAGACGTCGACGCGCAAGCGCTAGTCCGCCGTCGCGTCGCACGCGCGACGCGACGATCGATCTCGTCCGCCGCTGCGCGTGCCTGGCAGCGCGCCCTTGCGCGCGATGCTGCTCGAAGCAGCTCGCGCGCGTGCGCGCGAGTCTTCGTCGTGATCTCGCTGCCCGCAAGCATCCGCGCGAGCTCGTCGACGCGCGCGCTGCCCGACAGACTGCGCAAGCTCGCTCGACACGCTGCGCAGCGATCGCCGGTCTTGACGACGCGGAAATGACGGTCGGCATCGCGCGGCGACCTGGGGCAGATGGGTCACGCATAGCACCTGGCGACGCTCGCCCAGCGATCTGCAGCATTCGCCCGACCGTGGCCGCAACGGCGCCGCCGATGCCCGTGTCGACTTCGTCGAACACGAGCGTCGGCACGTTGCCGACTTCGCTCGCGGCGACCTGGATCGCGAGCGCGACGCGCGCGAGGCTCGCCGCCAGACGCGACGCGCGACAGCGGTCCGGCGTCTGCTTCGGATGCGTCGCGATTCGCGAACGCGACGCTCTCGCGGCCGAAGCGCGCGGGCTCGATGTGCGCTCGAGCATCGCTTCGAAGCGGCCGCCGGCCATCGCGAGCTCCTGCATCGCTGCCGTCACGCGTCGCGTCAGCGAAGCGCGCGGCGAGTCGCGCGTTTCGCCGTCAGCGCGGCGCGGCCGCGTCAGATAGCGCGCGCGCGCGTCTTCGACGCGCTGCGCCCAGGCGCGGCGGCATCGGTCGCATCAGATCGAGCTCGGCGAGGCGTCGCGCGGTTGCGTCGATGCGAGCGCAGGCAGCTCGTCGGGCTTCGTCCGGTGGCGCGCGCCATATCGTGGATCGCCGGTCACACGCGCTGCTCGACGCGCGCGATGCTCGGCGGGATCGACGTCGGCGCGCCGCAGGTAGTCGCGAAGCGCGCGCGCTGCCTCGTCGACCTGGATCGCCAGCCGGCTCGAGCAACGCGACGACGTCGTGCGAGCGCAGGATCGTCGACGCTCGCCTGCCGCAGGCTTTGCACGAGCTGCAGCGAGCCGTCGCGCAAGCGCGTCGTCGCCGTCGGTCAGCGCAGCTTCGCCCGCGTGGTCGCCTCGATCGAGGCCCGGCGGCGTTGGCGAGCCTGCGCTGCGCGGCGGTGAGGTCGGCCCATTCGTTCGCGGCCGACCGCCAGCGCTTCGAGAGCTCGCGCTGCCGCTCGGCGAGGCACATCGCGCTCGGCGGCGGTTGCCGCGGCGGCAGTCGCGGCCGCGTCGCGTCGCTCGACGGCGTCGCGCCACGTGCGCCACGCATTCCGCGACCGGCGATGCCAGTGTCGGATGAATGACCGCCGAACTGCGTCGAGCAGCTACGCGCTGCGCTTCGGCGCCCGCTGAGCGCCTGGTGCGCGTGCTGGCCGTGCAGGTCGAGCAATGCCGCGCCGAGTGCGGCGAGTTGTGCAAGCGTCGCCGGGCCGGCCCGTTGATCCACGCACGGCTGCGGCCCTGCGCATCCTGCACGCGGCGCAACAGCTCCCGGCGCCCGAATCGAGCTCGGCGTCCGCAAGCCAGCGCTCGCGGCGTCACGCGCCGTGGCGACGTCGAACACGGCCGCGAGCTCCGCGCGGTCGGCGCCCGGGCGCAGCTGGCCCTGCTCGAAGCGGTCGCCGAGCAGCAGGCCGAGTGCGTCGAGCAGGATCGACTTGCCCGCGCCGGTCTCACCCGTCAGCACGGTGAAGCCGCGCGTCGAACTCGACGTCGAGCGCATCGACGACGACGAAGTTGCGGATCGACAGCGAGCGCAGCATGCAGTCTAGCAGCCGATGCGCGCCGCAGACGCCTCATTCGGCGCTTTGTCGGCGCCCGCGTACCAGCCGCTCCGGGCGTTTCGCTCCAGTGCAGCTTCTCGCGCAGCATCGCGAAGTAGTCGTGCTGCGCCGGATGCAGGAAGCGCGCGCGTGTGCGGCGCGCGCACGCGCGGTCACGCGATCGCCTTCGGCGAGCGTCGAAATGCGCCTGCCCATCGCAATGGACAGCCGCGTCGCGCGCCGCGGCTGACGGTGATCTCGATCGTCGACGAATCGGAATCGCGATCGGCCGGTGCGTGAGCGCGTGCGGCGCGATGGGGACGAGCGCGAACGCCGGCACCTCGGGCGCGATGATCGGTCCTGCCGGTCGACAGCGAGTAGGCGGTCGAGCCGGTCGGCGTGGCGACGATGACGCCGTCGGCGCGCATCGCGTAGGCGAAGCGGCCGTCGATCTCGACCGCGCACTCGATCATGCTGCCGAGCGCCGCCGCGATTGACGACGACGTCGTTCAGCGCCAGCGCGTCGTACGCTCGATCCGTCCGCGCGCGCGATCGTCACGGCGAGCAGCGTGCGCCGCTCCTCGACGAATGCGGCCGTCGAGCATCGCGCTCGAGCGTCGCGCTCCATCCCGGCGAGCGGGATGTCGGTCAGGAAGCCCAGCCGGCCCTGGTTGACGCCGATCAGCGGCACGTCGAGCGGCGCCAGCTGCGCGCGCGATCGACAGCATCGTGCCGTCGCCGCCCAGCACGATGCGCGAGGTCGGCGGTCGCCGGGCAGCCGGCGTCGTCGGAGATCGTGTCGACATCCGTCGCATGCCGGCGCGCTGCGCCGTGTCGGCGTCGAGCACGACGCGATGGCCGCGCGCAGCGCAGGAACGCCGACGAGCTGCGGCGAGCGGCGCCGCAAGCCGGGCCTCGCGTGGCGGCCGATCAGCGCGACACGAGGGAAGCGGTCGGGGGTCGGGCGCGGGCATGGCGGCGATTAAACCACAGCGCGCCGCGCGGCCTCGCCGTACGACACGTTCGTGCCGACGGATGCCGACGAGACGCGGGCCGCGTCATATGCCTGCGCGACGCGCGGCGGCGGAATCGGCGCTATGCTGGATCCGCGCGCGCGCAGCATCTGCTCAAGACGCTCGATCGAGCGCTACGTCGCCGAAGGCCAGCCGGTCGGCTCGCGCGCGCTGTCGCGCCATTCCGGCCTCGACCTGTCGCCGGCGACGCATTCGCAACGTGATGGCGGACCTCGAGGAGATGGGCTTGATCGCGAGCCCGCACACGTCCGCCGGGCGCGTGCCCGACGCCGCGCGGCTACCGGTTCTTCGTCGACAGCCTGATGGTGGTGAAGCCGCTCGAGCAGCGACGAGATCCATCGGCTCGAAGGCGAGCTGCACGCGTCGATCGGCCGCAGCAGCTCGTCAGCGCCGCGGCGCAGCTGCTGTCGCAGCTCACGCAGTTCGCCGGCGTCGTCGATGACGCCGAAGCGGCGCGAGGCGCGTCGTTCCGCCACCTCGAGTTCCTGCGCCTGTCGGAGCGGCGCGTGCTGCTGATCATCGTCACGCCCGAGGGCGACGTGCAGAACCGCATCCTGCACACCGACCGCGCCGTATTCGCCACACGCAGCTCGATCGAGGCGACGAACTTCTTCAACCAGAACTTCGCCGGCCAGTCGCTTCGCGATCGATCCGCGAGCGGATCGCGCGACGAGCTGCGCGCGCTGCGCGAGGACATCGCCGCGCCTGATGACCGCGGCGCGTCGACGCCGGGCGAAGGCGCGCTCGCGGAAGGCGAGGCGCTGCGTGCGTGACCGGCGAGCGCAACCTGCTGCAACGCGAGGACCTCGTCGTCGAACATGGCAGCGGCTGCGGCGGCTGTTCGACCTGTTCGAGCAGAAGACCTCGCTGCTGCATCTGCTCGACGTCGTCGCAGCGCGCGCAGGGCGTGCAGATCTACATCGGCGGCGAGTCCGGGCCTCGTCGCCGCTCGACGAATGCAGCGTCGTGACCGCGCCGCTACGAGGTCGAACGGCGAGGTGATCGGCACGCTCGGCGTGATCGGCCCGACGCGCATGGCCTACGAGCGCGTGATTCCGATCGTCGACGTCACGGCCGAAGCTGCTGTCGAACGCGCTGTCCCGCAGGCTCACCGAGCGGCCGAGCGCGCGCCGGTAGCGCGAGCCGGTTGCGGTGCGTTTCTGCCACCATCAGGCTGCTAGCGCCGGAGGTCCCGCGATGAGCTGCCGCCCCAGAGCCGGAATTCGCCCATGACCGTGTGCGTCCCACGTCGGCGTGCTGCTCGTCAACCTCGGTACGCCCCGACGCCGCGACGCCGGCGGCCGTGCGCCGCTACCTCGCCGAATTTCTCGCCGACCGCCGCGTCGTCGAGATTCCGCGCGTCGCGTGGCGGCCGATCCTGCATGGCGTGATCCTGCGCACGCGGCCCGCAAATCGGCGGCGCGCTACGCGGCCATCTGGACCAAGGACGGCTCGCCGCTCGCCGTTGCATACGAACAAGCAGAAGGTCGCTCGTCTCGGGCTATCGTCGGCCAGCGGCTGAAGACGCTCGGGCTGCCCGCCGATCACGCGGTCGTCGAATACGGCATGCGCTACGGCGAGCCGTCGATCGGCTCGGCGCTCGACACGACTGCGCGACAGCGGGCTGCATCACGGATCCTCGTCGTGCCCGCTCTACCCGCAATACGCCGTCCGAGGCACGACGCGGGTCGGTCAGCCGACGCCGTCTAGCGGCGTGAGCGACACGCAGGCGAGACGCGTTCCCGGCGCTGCGGATCGTCGATCACGTTCCACGACGATCCCGGTCTACATCAGCGCGCGCTGGCCGCGGCCGTCGAGCGACTACTGGGTGCGGCATGCGCGCCCGGACGCACCTCGTGCTGTCGTTCCACGGCGTGCCGCCGTCGGACGCTTGCTAGCGGCGATCCGTACCACTGCTATTGCCAGAACACGGCGCGGCTGCTCGCGCAGAGCTGCGGACTGGAATCGAAGCAGTGGACGCTCGCGTTCCAGTCGCGGTTCGGGCGCGGACGGTGGCTCGAGCCGTACACGCGCGGACGTGCTCACGCGCGCTCGGACGGCACAAGCTGCGGCGCGTCGACGTGGCAGCGCTCGGCTTCGTCGCCGACTGCCTCGAGACGCTCGAGGAGCTCGCCATCGAGGCGAAGCGCGACGTTCCAGCTCTGCGGGCGGCGGCGAGCCACAGCGTCATTCCCTGCCTGAACGAGCATCCCGCTGCTGGATCGCGGCGCTGGCCGACCTCGTCGTCGCCGAACCTGCAGGGCTGGCTGCAACGCGCCGCCCGGGCCCGGCCGAGCGCGAGGCGACGCTCGCTGCGCGCCAGGCGCTGGGCGCCGGCCGGAACGACCGTTCCGGCTGCTTTCGCCCGGTACAGTTTGCAGATGGCAATCCAGGGCATTGACGCCCGCACCGCATCGCCGAATTCCCGCGATTTCTACGCGATATCGCCGTTTGACGTTGAAACCGGCCGGATGCGGCCTCATCTGCGCCACGATCCGTAGTACGACCCGGCACCCCAACGACGATGAACGCTCCAGAACCACCGCTCCGACACGCTCGCTCGACGAGTCGCTGCCCACGCGAGGCGATCCTGGCGGTGCACCTGCTCCCGCGTACCGCTCGAGACGATCCGCTGCAGAAGGCGCCGCGCCGAAGACGGCCGAAATGAAGGACTCGTGGTTGCGCGCGCGCGCCGAGATCGAGAACGTCCGCGCGCCAAGGGCCAGGCGGACGTGGCACGTGCGCATAAGTACGCCGTCGAGGAAGCTTTGCCGAGGAACCTGCTCGCCGGTCAAGGATGCGCTCGAGCAGACGGTATCCGCCGACGCGTCGGTGTCGATCGACACGCTGAAGCGCCGGCGCCGAGCTCACGCTGAAATGCGCTGAACGCGGCGTTCGCGCGAGGCGCAGATCCGCGAGATCGACCCGGCCGGCCAGAAGTTCGATCCGCACCAGCACCAGGCGATGCAGGCGGTCGTCAGCGACAGAGCCGCCCGACACCGTCGTCGACGGTGTTCCAGAGGGCTACTCGATCAACGACCGCGTGCTGCGGCCCGCGCTCGTCACCGTCGCGAAAAGCGGCCGGACGCGCAGCGATACCGGTGCCGGGCCGGTTGATTCGGTCGCCGAAAATCCCCGATCTCGTACAGCCAGTCAATCCATTCCGAAGTCCGGAGGCATTTCAAACATGAGCAAGATCATCGGCATCGACCTCGGCACGACGAACAGCTGCGTCGCCATCATGGAAGGCGGCACAGCCCAAGGTCATCGAGAACTCCGAAGGCGCGCGCACGACGCCGTCGGTCGTCGCCTACGCGGACGACGGCGAGATCCTGGTCGGCGCGCCGGCGAAGCGGCAGGCGGTCACCAACGCCAAGAACACGATCTACGCGGTCAAGCGGCTGATCGGCCGCACGCTTCGAGGAGAAGGAAGTGCAGAAGGACATCGACCTGATGCCCTACAAGATCGTCAAGGCCGACAACGGCGACGCCTGGGTCGAGGTGCGCGGCAAGAAGATCGCGCCGCAGCAGGTCTCGGCCGAAATCCTGCGCAAGATGAAGAAGACCGCCGAGGACTACCTCGGCGAGGAAGTCACCGAAGCCGTGATCACCGTCCCGGCGTACTTCAACGACTCGCAGCGCCAGGCGACCAAGGACGCCGGCACGCATCGCCGGCCTCGACGTCAAGCGGATCATCAACGAGCCGACGGCGGCGGCGCTCGCGTTCGGCCTCGACAAGAAGGAAGGCGACCGCAAGATCGCCGTCTACGACCTGGGCGGCGGCACGTTCGACATCTCGATCATCGAGATCGCCGACGTCGACGGCGAGCACCAGTTCGAAGTGCTGTCGACCAACGGCGACACGTTCCTGGGCGGCGAGGACTTCGACCAGCGCGCTGATCGACTACATCGTCACCGAGTTCAAGAAGGACCAGGGCGTCGACCTGCAAGAACGACGTGCTCGCGCTGCAGCGGCTCGAAGGACGCCGCCGAGAAGGCGAAGATCGAGCTGTCGTCGTCGCAGCAGACCGAAATCAACCTGCCGTACATCACGGCCGATCAGTCGGGACCGAAGCACCTGTCGATGAAGATCACGCGCGCCAAGTTCGAGTCGCTGGTCGAGGACCTGATCGAGCGCACCATCGAGCCGTGCCGCATCGCGATCAAGGACGCGGGCGTCAAGCTCTCCGACATCAGCGACGTGATCCTGGTCGGCGGCCATGACGCGCATGCCGAAGGTGCAGGACAAGGTGAAGGAGTTCTTCGGCAAGGAGCCGCGCAAGGACGTGAACCCGGACGAGGCGGTCGCGGTGGGCGCGGCGATCCAGGGCGGCGTGCTGAAGGGCGACGTCAAGGACGTGCTGCTGCTCGACGTGACGCCGCTGTCGCTCGGCATCGAGACGCTGGGCGGCGTGATGACCAAGCTGATCCAGAAGAACACGACGATCCCGACCAAGGCGCAGCAGGTGTTCTCGACCGCCGACGACAACCAGTCGGCGGTGACGATCCACGTGCTGCAGGGCGAGCGCGACGTGGCGTCGGGCAACAAGAGCCTCGGCCAGTTCAACCTGGAAGGGCATTCCGCCGTCGCCGCGCGGCATGCCGCAGATCGAAGTCACGTTCGACATCGACGCCAACGGCATCCTGCACGTGTCGGCGCAAGGACAAGGCCACCGGCAAGGAGAACAAGATCAAGATCAAGGCGAACTCGGGCCTGTCGAGGCCGAGATCCAGCGCATGGTGAAGGACGCCGAAGCGCACGCCGAGGAGGACCGGAAGCTGATGGAGGCTCGTCGCAGGCGCGCAACAGGCCTGACGGCGCTCGTGCACACGCGTCGAAGAAGTCGCTCACCGAGTACGGCGACAAGGTCGGCGCCGACGAGAGGGGAAGATCGAGGCCGGCGCTGAAGGACGCCGAGGGACCTGCTGAAGGACAGGGATGCGTCGAAGGACGGCGCTGCAGGCGACAAGATCCGAGGCGCTGATGTCACGCGTCGCAGAAGCTCGGTGAGAGCGATGTACGCGCAGGCGCAGGTCCGAAGCCGGTGCTGCGGGTGGTCCCGGCGGACGGCGCGGGTAGCGGCGGTGCGGCGGGCGGTGGTGGCGAAGCGAAGGGCGGCGAGGAAAGATCGTCGATGCCGAGTACACGGAGGTCAGGACGCAAATGAAGTTCTTGCGATCCTGACGACCTCTGCGGTATTCGTCGCGGCGGTCGAGGGCCATGTTCGACGGCGATGCGCGACGGAATATCCGGCCGAGTTGAACGCGGCGCCGATGGGCGCCGGTCGACTCAGACCGTTTTGTCGTTCATCCGCGGACGTTGCTTCTGCATGGAACTTGCTCAGGTTGGGTTCGCACCGGTTTCGCCGAGGTTGGGCTGACCGACTTTGCCGGGCGCGATTGGGGGCGCCAGTTGTTCGATCCTGATTAGGGGCCTCGACGCGCTGTACAGATTTTCCATGGCAAAGCGTGACTACTACACGGTGCTCGGCGCTCAACCGCGACGCATCCGACGACGACCTCAAGAAGACCTATCGCAAGCTCGCGATGAAGCACCATCCGGATCGCAATCCGGACGACAAGGCGCGGAGGCGAAATTCAAGGAAGCGAAGGAGGCGTACGAAGTCCTGTCGGACGCGAAGCAAGCGCGCCGCCTACGATCAAGTTCGGCCACGCCGGCGTCGATCCCGTCCGCCGGGTTCGGCGCGGCGCGCGGCGCGGCGCCGAAGGATTCGGCGGCTTTGCCGACGCGTTCGGCGACATCTTCGGCGAGATCTTCGGGCAGCAGGGCCGGCGGCGGCGCGCGGCGACGGCGTCGTATCGCGGCGCCGACCTGCGCTACAACCTCGACCTGTCGCTGGAGGATGCGGCGCGCGGCAGCGAGGTCAAGATCCGCATTCCGGCAATGGAGGAGTGCGAGACGTGCCACGGAAGCGGGCGCCGAAGCCCGGCACGCAGCCGCAAGCGACGTGCCCGACCTGCCACGGTCGCGGCGAAGTCCGCGTGTCGCAGGGCTTCTTCTCGATCCAGCAGACGTGTCCGACAGTGCCACGGCACCGGCAAGGTCATTCCCGATCCGTGCGCAACGTGCCAGCGGCGCGGGTCGCGTCAAGAAGCACAAGACGCTGTCGGTGAAGATCCCCGCCGGCGTCGACCAGGACGATCGCATCCGGCTGACCGGCGAAGGCGAGGCGGGTGTCAACGGCGGCCGGACCGGCGGCGACCTGTACGTCGTCGTCAATCTGAAGCCGCACGCGCGTGTTCCAGCGCGACGGTGCGGACCTGCACTGCGAGATGCCGATCAGCTTCGCGACGGCCGCGCTTGGCGGCGAGATCGAGATCCCGACGCTCGACGGTCACGCGACGATCAAGATCCCGACGGAGACGCAGACCGGCCAGGCGTTCCGGCTGACGCAACAAGGGCATCCGCCCCGTCCGCGGCTCGGTGCAGCGGCGACTTGCTACTGCCACGTATCGCTCGAGACGCCGGTCAAGCTGCACGTCGCGGCAGAAGGAGCTGCTGCGCGAGTTCGAGGCGATCAACCAGCAGGACCCCGACGCGCATAGCCCTCGCGCGAAGAACTGGTTCGACAAGGTGCGGGAGTTCTTCGGTCCGTAACCGACAGGTACGAAAGTTTAGCGAGCCGGTAGGCCGTCTCGCCATGCTCGTCGCGCGGCTGCGCGAGTGAATGCCGCGGGTGCGCGACCTGCGCCGCTTGAGGCGCTCAAGGCCTCGGCCGTTGCCGCGCGCGCAGATTCTGAATGCGTTCGTCGCTCACCGGGTGCGTCGACAGCAATCCTGGCGCAGCCTGGCGATTCCTGACCGCCTGCTCGGCTGCCATGTCGTTCAGAAAATCAATCAGCGGCTCGGCCGAAAGGTGGCTTGCTTTCAGCACGTTGACGGCGAACGCGTCCGCCTCGCGTTCCATGTCGCGCGAGTAGCTCAGCGATGACGACAGACGACGACGCCGTTCAGCAAGAGCGACGACATGTCACCCCACACGCCATATTGGCCAACCCGCCGACGCCAATGGTCTGGATGATGTGCCGCATCGTGTACCCGGCCGGCGATGTGTCCGAGCTCGTGGCCGAACACGCCGACGAGCGCGTCGTCGTCGTCGACGGCGTCGTCGAGACCGTCCAGCATCACGATCGTTCCGCCCGGCAACGTCAGCGCGTTGGCGACGTTGGCTTTACCCGTATGTGCCGCCACCGACGCGGTACACAACGTCAGGCGCCGCGGCTCGCATCCGCGACCGCGAACCGGTCGTCCAGCGCCGCTCGGCGTGCCGCGTCGATTCGCGTGGGCGTGAACAACGTCGTCTCGGCATCTCGAGCAATCGCTCGCCGAGCCGCTGCTCCAGCTCGATCGGAACGTGCATGGCGACGGCCGCGCCACGGCGGAATACCCTCGACGTACCCATATACGCACAGCGCGACACACAGGAACATCGCGATGACCGCGGCGAGCGATGCCGCTGCAGTCACGATCGTGCCGGGCAATACACCTGCGCGCGCAGTGCCGCATCGAAATGGCCCAGCGGATCCGGCACTTTAAGCGTCGCGCCATTGGGGAAGTTGACCATTCGCGGCGTGTGCTCGAAACGTCGCTCGGCGATCATCAGCCGATCGAGTGGCCAACGCTCCGGCGGTGACGTTGTGCCGCTTACGACGAGCGTCGACCCGTCGACGCGCGTCGACCCCGGCAACGGGGTCAGTGGCCGCCGTCGAACCGGAATCCGCGGAAGACGCCGTCCATCATCTACAGACCGATGTCGAAACCGAAGCTTTCGGCGGCCTCGTAGCCGATCGCCGAGCGATGGCGGATGTCTGCGCCGGCATCGACGGATTCGAGCGGTAACCACTGTCGGACATCCGCATGTTGGTGATGCGATAGCGCGCGAGCGCGACCGCCGCGAATGGCCAACACAATCCGGCGGTGACGATCGTCAGCGCGACGCACTTCCGACGAGCCGCATCAGCGGCCACACGCCGATGGTTGTATCGAAGCGTACGTCGTCAGCATACGTGTGGCGCCAGACGACCTGCCGTGCAGGCGCACCGGATATGTACGGCCAGATGAACATGTAAACGGTGCCGTGCCGAGCAGGCCGAACGCGCACGCCAGCCACGACGGGATTCGCATGCCAGCGGGACAGCGCGAATGCGAGCGCGCCCCCAGTGCTGCCAGGCAGAACCATCGACATGATGCCGACGCCCAGGCCTTTGACGTCATGTCTTGTAGAACGCTCCTCGCGCGGAATCGAAGCCGAAACCCCGGCTGCCCCACGTCGTCGCGTGCCGGTGCTGGAAAGCTTTGAGCCGGTGGTGCAGCGCAGGCAGGAGCACGGCGATGAGCAGGGGGAAGATCGCCAGCGCTGACGCGGCGTAGCGCGGCGTCTGCGACGATTGAAACAGCCACCGTCGAAACGATGAATCCGCATCCACAGCAGCACGTGCGGCAACGCCATTCGGTAAGCGTCGCGCAGCCGGGCCGGAAACCCGAAGCGCAGTCCGCGGTGGCTGGTGTTGTAAAGGCGGAATTGCTGTGCCTTCAGGAAGAGCCATGGCGCCAGTGCGCCCAGGATGGTGACCGTCACGACGCCGGCGGTCAGCGAGAATTGAAACGACCAGGAATAAGCCGAACCAGCATCGCCACCGCCAGAATCCGGCCTCGGAGGATGGCGACGGGACGCCCATGGAAATCGAACGGGTGTCCGGCGAGCAGCGTGTTCTGCCAGAAGTAACGCGCCTTGCGAACCTTTGCCCAGGCGGAATAGATGCCGGAGTGTCGCTATGGTCAGCAGCAGATTGATGACCCAGATACGGAAGCGTCTCGGCGCCGGTCGCCGGTGAACTCGAACGCAGACGCGCCGGCGGACGGCGCAGCCTCAGCTCAGGTAGGTCGGGACCGTGCCGTGCCCGTCGGCGCTGTCAGACGATTTCGATGTCAGCCGGAGATCACGATCAAGGGAAGGCCGGTATATGTGGATCCACGCCCCGATCCTCGGCTTCCGGGTGCCGGTCGTGGAGCGCCTCGCGCACCTCGTTCACCTGATGCTGGGCGGCACGTCCGCCATCACGAGGATCCTGCCCGCCTCTGATCGCCGCCCGCGAACTGCTTCAGCCGCGAATTCGGCACGGCGCTGCCGACCATGCTCAGCGAACCCACGCGCCGAACAGCGCCCCGATCGAGTCCCCGAGCCGAGCACGGTCACGATCTGCCAGTGTGAATCGGTCTGCATTGTCGTGATCGACGACGGCGCCGAGGATGAAGCCGGAGCAGTGCGCGCTGAGCGCGAGCTTCCGACCTGCGCACCATGGATCAGGTCGGATTTCTGCAGGTAGTTCGCCTCGTGCAGGCCCTCCATCGAGGTCCCGCGTCGGTGCGAGGAAATGAATGTGACGCTCTTCGATCCGTGCGAGCAGCAGATCGTCCATCATCTTTCGCGCGCTCGGAAGGTCCCGGCATGATGAAATAGACTCTGCGACGCATGAGGTCCTCCGTTTTTGCGGACACCCGCTTCACACTCTACGGCGGGCGCGCGGCGCTCGCAACCTTCGCAGCCAACGACCACCCGGGAGTCAGAAAACCGTGTTCGCCCGCATCGCACCTAGCCGCAATCCTGCTCGGGTCGGCGATCGGCCCCGCCGCCGCCCAGATTCGCATCGGACTGATGGTGTCCGCCACCGGTCCGACATCGGCGATCGGCATTCCGCAGAAGAACACCGGCGAAATCCTGCCGCGAACGATCGGCGGCGCGACGGTCGAGTACATTTCGCTCGAGGACGGCGGCGACACGACGCGCGCGCGTGCAGAACGTCAAGAAGCTCATTCAGGAGAACAACATCGACGCGCTGATCGGCCCGTCGACGACGCCCGAACGCGTTCGCGATCCTCGACGTCATCGCCGATGCGAAGGTGCCGATGATGGCGACCGTCGGGACGTCGGCGGTCGTCGAGCCGCTCGACGCCAAGAAGCGCTGGGTGTTCAAGACGACGCAGAACGACGACCTGATCGCCGCGGCGCTGCTGAAGCACATGGCGAAGAACGGCGTCAAGACGGTCGGGCTTCATCGGCTTCAGCGATCCGTACGGCGACAACTGGCTCAAGGTGTTCAGCGGCGCTCGGCGAGAAGGCAGGCATCAAGGTCGTCGCCGCCGAGCGCTACGGTCGCACCGATCCGAGCGTCACCGGACAGACGCTGAAGCTGATCGCCGCCAAGCCCGACGCGATGCTGATCGCCGCCGTCGGCGGCCCGGCGGTGCTGCCGCAGGCGACGCTGCGCGACCAGGGCTACAAGGGGACGATCTACCAGACGCACGCGCGTCGCGACCGACGACTTCATCAAGCTCGGCAAGGACAAGGTCGAAGGCACGGTGCTCGCCGCCGGGCCTGATGCTCGTGCATCGACGAGATCGCCGACTCGAACCCGACGCAAGAAGGTCGCGCAGAACTACATCGCCGCATATCGAGAAGCAGTTCGGCAACGAAGCCCGCGACGTTCGGCGCCAACACGTGGGACGCGCGGATTGCTGCTCGAGCGTGCGATTCCCGTCGCGCTGAAGACCGGCAAAGCCCGGCACCGAGGCGTTCCGCGTCGCGTTGCGCGACGCGCTCGAGAAGGAGCGCGAGGTCGTCGGCTGCCAGGGCGTGTTCAACATGTCGCCGACCAATCACAACGGCATGGATGAGCGGGCGCGCGTGCTTGGTCACTGGCTCGTGACGGCAAGTTCCGGCTTTGCCCTGAATAGCGAAACCGAGCGCGACCCGCCGCGAGCGGAAATTCGATGGCCCGCATCGTCGGCGTCCTGCTTGCATGGCGGGGCAGGGTGCGCGCTTCGGCGGCGACAAGCTGCTTGCGCCGATCGCGATGCGGTCGGCGGGCGCCGCCGTCGACGCGCCAATCGGCGTCGCGGCTGCGCGCAACCTGATCGACGCTGATACCCGACTCGATCGCCGTCGTCCGTCCGGCAGCGACGCTCAACTCGCGACGCACTTCACCGACGTGGGATTGCGCGTCGCGCCCCTGCATGGAACGCGGGCGACGGAATGGGTGCGACGCTCGCGTGCGGTATCGCCGCCACCGTCGACGCGGATGGCTGGATCATCGCGCTGGGCGACATGCCGTGGATCGCGCCGGCGACGATGCAGCGCGATTGCGTGAGGCGGTGGCGTCTAGGGCGCCCATATCGTCGCGCCGTCGTATCGCGGGCAGCGCGGGCATCCGGTTGGTTCTCGCGCCGGCATCGCGACGCACTCTCGTCGCCTCACGGGCGATGCCGGTGCCCGCTCGCTGATCGAGCGCAATCTCGGCCGGATGACGGGTGGACCGACGTCGAAGACGCGCGGGCGTGCTGCGCGACGTGGATATGCCGTCGGATATGGCCGTCCACGACGATGAGCGTGGCGCGCTGCCGCTTCGTCGACGCACCGACAGTGCGCGACCAGGCGCAAAGGCGCAGAGCTGACGCGGCCGGAGATCGTGCCGACGGCGTTCAGGCGACGGCGACCGGTATCTTCCCGATCCGTTTCTGCCACTCGCGCGGTCCGGTGTCGTGCACCGACGTCGCCCGTCGCGTCGACCGCGACCGTGACCGGCATGTCCTTGACGTCGAACTCGTAGATCGCCTCCATCCCGAGATCGGCGAACGCGACGACGCGCGACCGCCGGATCGCCTTCGACACGAGATAGGCGGCGCCGCCGACGGCCATCAGGTAGGCCGCGCTGATGCTTGCGGATCGCCTCGATCGCGACCGGGCCGCGCTCGGCCTTGCCGATCATCGCGATGAGCCCGGTCTTCGCGAGCATCATCTCGGTGAACTTGTCCATCCGCGTCGCCGTCGTCGGGCCGGCGGGACCGACGACTTCGTCGCGCACCGGATCGACCGGGCCGACGTAGTAGATGACGCGATTGCGTGAAATCGACGCCGGCAGCAGCGCTCGCCGCTGCGCGAGCATGATCGGCGATGCGCTTGTGCGCGGCGTCGCGGCCCGGTGCAGGATCCGGCCGTTCAGCAGCAGCCGATCGCCCGGCTTCCACGCTCGCGACCTCGGCCGGCGTCAGCGTGTCGAGGTCGACGCGGCGCGACTCGGCGACGGCGTCCAGTGCACGTCGGGCCAGCGCGCGAGGTCCGGCGGATCGAGCTTCGCGGCGCCGCTGCCGTCGAGCGTGAAATGCGCGTGGCGCGTCGCCGCGCAGTTCGGGGATCGATCGCGACCGGCAGCTCGCGCGCGTGCGTCGGATAGTCGAGGATCTTGACGTCGAGCACCGTCGACAGACCGCCGAGCCCCTGCGCGCCGATGCCGAGCGCGTTGACCTTGTCGTAGAGCTCGACGCGCAGTTCCTCGAGCCGGTTCGCGGGCCGCGCGCCTTGCAGCTCGTGCATGTCGATCGGGCTCCATCAGCGCTTCCTTCGCGAGCACCATCGCCTTTTCGGCACTGCCGCCGATGCCGATGCCGAGCATGCCCGGCGGACACCAGCCGGCGCCCATCGTCGGCACGGTCTTCAACGACCCAGTCGACGATGCGAGTCGGACGGGTTCAGCATCGTGAACTTCGACTTGTTCTCGGAGCCGCCGCCCTTGGCCGCGATGCGTCACGTCGACCGTGTGCGCCGGGCACGAGGTCGAAGTGGACGACCGCCGGCGTGTTGTCGCTTCGTGTTCGTACGCTTGCCGGCGGGATCGGCGAGGATCGACGCGCGCAGCGTGTTGTCGGGATCGAGGTACGGCGCGCCGCACGCCCTCGTTGACCATGTCGGTCGACGCTCATCGTCGCGCCGTCCCAGCTGCACGTCCATGCCGACGCTTGACGAACGCGACGACGATGCCGGTGTCCTGGCAGATCGGCCGGTGCCCCTCCGGCGCACATGCGCGAGTTGGTCAGGATCTGCGCGATCGCGTCCTTGCGCCGCCGGCGATTCCTCGAGCCTTGTAGGCATCGCCGAGCGCGTCGATGTAGTCGGCCGGGTGGTAGTACGAAATGAATTGCAGCGCGTCGGCGACGCTCGGATGAGATCTTCCCAGTGCAATCGTCGTCAGCTGAGGTTTTGCCGTTCGTGGACCGTCAGTGACGGCCGCTGCCGATCATGTCGCACGTGCGACCGCTCCGGCAGGATGGGTCGGTCGACGGTCACGCGATCCGCCATCGCGAGCAGCAGGAACGTGATGTGAATCGTCGTCTGCAGAACAGCGTCGTCTGATCATACGCGGCGGCTTGATGAACGGCCCAGCGTCGATGCGCTGTCGCCGCATGCCGCCTCGGAGTCAAGAGGCTGATCTCGACCCAGAACTGCCAGAGCATGGACGCCCTCCGCGGACGATCAGTCCCAGGTAGGAGTGAGCTGGAGCCAGCGGCTCATGAAGATGAGCGGCGGCAGCGGCGCAGCCGCGGATCGCCGGGTGGTCCCCGGCAGAAGTTTCCAAGCGCGTTGGCTCTGAACGAACGATAACCGCATCTTGCCACCCACATGGCATACGCGTCGCCTTGCGCTACGCCGTAGCAAAAAGTTGATCTGACGTTCGGTAGACTGGGTCAGCGATCGGGCGTGGGCGATCGCAGCCCGATTTGCCCTGAGGAGCCTGATGTCGTCGATCCAGTCCGTCATGCAACGAAAACCGCGTTTTCGAGCCGTCGCCTGAGTGGGGTTGCGCGCAGGCGACGATCAAGAAGGCCGGACTACGAGGCGATGTGTGCTGCAGCCGTGCCGCGGATTTCTGAAGGCTTGGGCGGATCTCTGCGCGGGAGACGATCGTGTGGCACAGGCCATTCACGAAGGTGCTCGACGAAAGCGAAGGCGCCGTTCTACAAGTGGTTCGAGGACGGCGAGCTCAACGCCTCGTACAACTGCCTCGACCGCAACCTCGAAAAGGGCAACGGCGACAAGGTCGCGATCATCTTCGAGGCGGACGACGGCAAGGTCACGCGCAGTCACGTATCGCGACCTCTATCACCGCGTGTGCCGGTTCGCGCCAACGGGCTCAAGTCGCTCGGCGTGAAGAAGGGCGATCGCGTCGTCATCTACATCCCGATGTCGATCGAAGGCGTCGTCGGCGATGCAGGCCTGCGCGCGCATCGGCGCGACGCATTCGGTCGGTGTTCGGCGGCTTCTCCGCCAAGTCGCTGCAGCGAACGGATCATCGACGCCGGCGCGGTCGGCGGTCATCACCGCCGACGAGCAGGTGCGCGGCGGCAAGCCGCTGCCGCTCAAGGCGATCGTCGACGAGGCGCTCGGCATGGGCGGCTGCGAGGCCGTCACGCAACGTCGTCGTCTATCGGCGCACCGGCAGCGCAAGTGCGGATGGCACGGCCGGACGCGACGTCTGGATGCACGAGCTGACGCAGGCGCAGGCCGAGACCTGCGAGCCGGAGTGGGTCGAGCGCCGAGCATCCGCTGTTCATCCTCTACACGTCGGGATCGACCGGCAAGCCGAAGGGCGTCCAGCACTCGCACCGGCGGCTACCTGCTGTGGGCGGCGCTGACGATGAAGTGGGTGTTCGACATCAAGCCGTCGGACGTCTTCTGGTGCACGGCGGACATCGGCTGGGTCACCGGCCACACGTACATCACGTACGGCCCGCTCGCCTGCGGCGCGACCGAAGTCGTGTTCGAAGGCATGCCGACGTATCCGGACGCCGGACGGTTCTGGAAGATGATCGCCGACGCACAAGGTCACGATCTTCTACACCGCGCCGACGGCGATCCGCTCGCTGATCAAGGCGTCCGATGTCGATGCCGACGATGCGCGCCGAACCACTACGACCTGTCAGAGCCTGCGCCTGCTCGGCTCGGTCGGCGAGCCGATCAATCCCGAAGCGTGGATGTGGTACCACAAGCACATCGGCGGCGAGACGCTGCCCGATCGTCGACACGTGGTGGCAGACCGAAACCGGCGGCCACATGATCACGCCGCTGCCGGGCGCGACGCCGCTGGTGCCGGGCTCGTGCACGCTGCCGCTGCCGGGCATCATGGCGGCGATCGTCGATGAAGACCGGTCACGACGTGCCGAATGGGCAGGGCGGCATCCTGGTGATCAAGCGTCCGTGGCCGCGCGATGATCCGCACGATCTGGGGCGACCCCGACCGCTATCAAGAAGTCGCTACTACCCGGACGAGCTCGGCGGCAAGCTGTACCTCGCCGGCGACGGCTCGGTGCGCGACAAGGAGACCGGCTATTTCACGCATCATGGGCCGCATCGACGACGTGCTCAACGTGTCCGGGCACCGACTGGGCACGATGGAAGTCGAGTCGGCGCTGGTGGCGAACCCGAGCTGGTCGCCGAAGCCGCGGTCGTCGGCCGGCCCGACGACCTGACCGGCGAAGCGATGTGCGCGTTCGTCGTGCTGAAGCGCGCGCGTCCGACCGGCGACGAAGCGCAGAAGATCGCGAAGGAGCTGCGCGACTGGGTCGGCAAGGAGATCGGCCCGATCGCGAAGCCGAAGGACATCCGCTTCGGCGACAACCTGCCGAAGACGCGCTCGCGGCAAGATCATGCGCCGCCTGCTGCGCTCGATCGCGAAGGGCGAGGCGATCACGCAGGACATCTCGACGCTCGAGAACCCGGCGATCCTCGAGCAGCTGAAGCAGGCTCTGTAGCGGGCAGCGCGATACCGCCGCGACCAGGAGCGTTACGGCGCGGTTTCCGGCGAACGACGGGCGCTTCGCCGAGCTTCTCGGCAAGTCGCTCGAGGTTCGGGTACGCCTCGCGCCAGTCGTGCTCGCGCGTGACGCAGGTCGAGGTAGCCGAGCGCGCACCCGGTCGCGATATCCGCCAGCGACATGGCTTTTACCGTGGCACCACGTGCGCTCGCCAAGCTCGCGTGACAGCTCGGCAACGCCTTCAGCTGATCTTGCGACGCGATGGCGATCGATCCATTCGTCGCTTTGCAGGTGGCTCAGTGCCGCCGCCGCGTCGACGACGATCGCCGCCGCAGCAGCTCGCACACGCCGTCGGCCAGCGCTTCCCAGTTTCTTGACGGCGATGCGCTGGCGCGCCGGCTCAGGGAATGAGCCGCGACAACCGGGCTCACGAGGTCGATGTATTCGACGATGACACGCGAATCAGTACAGATGCGGTGCCGTCGTCGAGGATGAGCACCGGAAGCTTGCCGAGCGGGCTGTATGCGTGTGCACCGGATTGCCTGGATCCTGACGGCGCCGCCGCCAGCATCTGGCATTCGATCTTCTTCTCCGCGAGCGCAACGCGCACCTTGCGCGCGTAGGGACTCGTCAGCGGTGAAGCGATCGAGTTTCAGCACGTGGAAGACGCGAGGGGCCGAAGGCCATGCAGCGGGCGCGAATTATACACATCGCATGCCATGACTCAATCGCTGACGAATCGCCATGGATACCGCTGAAAACGCACGGCTGACCGCGCTGTCGCCCGCTCGATGGCCGCTGACGCGGCAAAGGTCGACGCGCTGCTGCGACCAGTTTCAGCGAGTTCGGCGCTGATTCGCCAGCGCGTTCGCGTCGAAGTGGCGTGGCTGTTGGCACCTCGCGGCCGAGCCGGCGCGATTGCCGAAGTGCCTCCGTTCGTGCGGATCGCGGCGCGAGCCGCGCTCGAGCGACGATGCCAGCGTCCTTTGCGCGTCACCGCCGACGCAGCGCGCGTCACAGGCGATCGAGCGCGACGACCAACCACGACGTCAAGGCGGTCGAGTACTGGCTGCAAGCAGCGCGTCGCGGGCTGACGCCGGGATCGCGCGGTCGCAGAGTTCATCCACTTCGCGTGCGTCCGAGGACATCAACAACCTCGCGCACGGCATCGATGCTCGCCGAGGCGCGCACGGCGCGACGCTGCTGCCGCTGCCGTCGACTCGATCGCCGCCGACCTCCGCGCGCTCGCGCACGCGCATGCCGAGCGACGCCGATGCTCGCGCGCACTCACGGCCAGCCGGCGACGCCGACGACGCTCGGCAAGGAAGTCGCCAACGTTCGTCGCGCGCGCTCGAGAGCGGCGATCGCCGCGATTCGCGCAGCGCCGATCACGGGCAAGATGAACGGCGCCGTCGGCAACTACAACGCGCATGTCGATCGCCTATCCGGACGTCGACTGGGAGCGGCTCGCGCGCACGGCTCGTCGAGCGCTCGGGCTCGAGTTCAATCCGCTACACGACGCAGATCGAGCCGCACGACTGCATCGCCGAGCTGTTCGACGCGCTCGCGCGCGCCAACACGATCCTGATCGACCTCGACCGCGACGTCTGGGGCTACATCGTCGCTCGGCTATTTCCGGCAGCGGATGAGCGGAAGGCGAAGTCGGCTCGTCGACGATGCCGCACAAGGTCAATCCGATCGACTTCGAGAACTCGGAAGGCAACCTCGGGCCTCGCGCAATGCCGCTGCTGCGGCATCTCGCCGAGAAGCTGCCGATGTCGCGCTGGCAGCGCGACCTGACCGACTCGACCGTGCTGCGCAACGTCGGCGTCGCGCTCGGCCACACGCTGCTCGGATGGATCGGCGCTGCGCCAGGGACTCGCGCAGGCTCGACGTCGATCCGAGCGCGGCTCGCGCGCCGATCTCGACGCGAACTGGGAAGTGCTGGCCGAGGCCATTCAGACGGTGATGCGTCGCGCGTGGATCGCCAATCCTGTACGAGCAGTTGAAGGCGCTGACGCGCGGCAAGTCCGGCATGACGCGCGAGCGCTCTGCGCGCGTTCATCGACGGCCTGCTGCTGCCGGACGACGCGAAAGCACGGCTCGTGGCATTGACGCCGGCAACGGTTACGCGCGGTCACTTGCGGCCGTCGCTCGCTAAAGCGCGAGTGTAGCGCAGCGGCTAGCAGCGACGGTCCTGCAACTCGCTCGCCGTCGCAGCGCACTGCCGCGCCCTCTGGCGTCGCGGCGCTCCTTGAGTGAACGTCGGTCACCGCCGGAATCAGCGACACGATCGACGATCACCGACGACGATCAGCGACAGGTTCTGCTTCACCCACGGAATATTGCCGAAAAGGTAGCCGGCGTAGACCAGCGGCGTCGATCCACGCGACGGCCGCCGATCGATGTTGAACGAGCAGGAAGCGTCGATAGCGACATGCCCGCCACGCCGGCGAGGAACGGCGCGAACGTGCGGATGATCGGGATGAAGCGGCCGATGATGATCGTGATGCCGCCGTACTTGTCGTAGAACGCCTGCGTTCGTCGTCAGGTATTCGCCGCTTGAACCAGCGGCGAGTCCGGGCGCGTGGAACACCTTCGGGCCCGATGTAGTGGCCGACCGCGTAGTTGACGGAATCGCCCAGGATCGGCTGCAGCGATCAGCACGCGCGACGAGCACGTGGACGTTGAGGTTCGCCGATCGGCGACGACGGTGCCCGGCGATGAACAGGATCGAGTCCGCCGGGCAGGAACGGAGAAGACGACGAGTCCGGTCTCGGCGAAGATCACGACGAACAGCAGATCCGTAGAGCCACGCGCCCGTACTGGGCCGCGAGCTGTGCGCAACGGGTCTGGTCGAGTGCCAGCAGCGAATAGAGTGCAGTCGTCGGTCAGCATCGGTTACGGTTGATCGGCCCAGCAGCGCCGCCTGCCGCACGACGTCGGGCAGCGTCTCCGCTTCGGTGAACGACTTGTCGCGAGCCACGCGGCGTGCGTTGCCGCCGATCACAGTCGCGTGCGAGCGGCCTGGGCGAACGCGTCCTGCGAGCCCAGTGGTTGCGTGGGGTGCCGAACTCGTCGGAAGCGTATCGCGCAGGTCCTCGCCGATGGTCCGCGTCGGCCGCGTGCGCGCGTCGATCAGCGCGCCGGCGAGGCCGTAGCCGGCATGCCTGGAACCGGTTGTAGCTATGCGTGAGGTGCAGCTCGGGCGATCAGCGTCGATCGGCCGCGCTTCCCACAACCGGCGCGCGCCAGCGCCTGCGCGAACGCGCGCGATCTGCGCGGCGCGGTCGACGGTCGAGCGGCGTGTCGCACACGCGATCTCGACGGTGCTCGTACTCGGGCTTCGGCCGGATGTCCCAGTAGAAATCCTTCATGCTTGGCGACGATGCCGAGGCCGAACATCCGGTCGTAATAACTCGTTGAACTCGGCCCGACGACGACGAGCGGCATCGTTCCCGACAAGGTGGGAACGCGCTGACGATCGACAGCCGCGACGACTCGAACGCCGTGTCGACGCCCTGATAGAACGGCGACTGACGCCGCCAGCGCGATGAAATGCGGCGCATGCGCGGATCAGCGCGTGGTTAAGGTAGATCGCGTCCTCGGCGTTCGCGCAGCCGATGTGCACGTGCTGACCGAACACGATGTTCTGCTTCGCGAGAAGCCGTACTTCTCCGACGACCGACAGGAAGCCGTTCGGTCGGATAGATCTTGCGGTCGCTCCACTTCTGGAACGGGTGCGTGCCGCCGCCGGCGAGCGCGACGTTCATCTGCGCGCGTGCCCGCAGGCGTCGCGCGTGCCGCTGCAACTCGGCGAGCAGTTCAGTGGTAACGCTCGTGCACGGACGTGTTGATCTCGACCATGCTCTGCGTGATCTTCGGGCTTCAGTTCGCCGCCCGGTCCGCGTCGCCGCGTCGCACGGCGGTGCGGGTCGTCGGCGTCGGGCGCCAGATTGAAGTCGCGCGTGTTGACGAGCACCAGCTCGGGCTCGACGCCTGACGCAAAGCGCAGCCGATCTCGTGAAGTCGAGTTCAGGCACTCGGTGGCAGCCATTTCGCGCGTTTTTGCCAGCATAGCGCCAACGGGCGCTGGCCGCGCGCACCCGGTCTCCGCCTTCCTGCCCGCGCGGATCAGCGCGTGGCAGAGTGGCGATCCGGTCCGAGCAGCCGCGGCGATTGCGACGCCGGAGATGACAATGGCAGCGAGCCGCGCCCCGAAACTCCAAAGGTGCGCTGGAGGTGTCGTAGACGTCGGCTGCGTCATCCCGAGTGCCAGCCCGGCGCGATCGCGCTGTCAGCACTCAGGCTCAGCGTTCCGGCCTGGCTTCGCCGAGCCGATGGGCCGGCCACGCGAGCGCGTAGAGTGCTGCCGCAGCTCTGCAACAAGTCAGAACAGAGCTATGCGGGCGACGATCTTGAACGCGAGGCCGGATCCACGCTGACGGCGCCGAAGTTGGCCTGGATCGCAGCGTCGCGCCCGGCGAGCACGAACAGCACGACGAAGAACATCTGCTGCCGCGCGGCCTGACTCGATCGTCGACCAGTCGGTCGCTGCCGGTCGAGTTGCGCGTGCACACGCCGAGCACCGAGCGGCGCGAGGCAGCACGGACAACGCCGATTGTGCGCAGCGCCGACCGTCAGCGATGACGGTGACAGACGGCGAGATGAACTGCGGCGCCGGCGACTTGCCGAGCCAGCGTGCAAGCAGCGTCGTCGACGCTGGAACGCGATGAAGCCGAGCAGGAACGATCCGCGCGAGCGAGCCACGAGCGCGCGGCGTCGGGTTCCACGATGCGCCCGACGCGCGCGCCTCGCATGAATGGCAGCGGCAGCGCGAGTGACTGCCGACCGTCGCGATGACATTGTTGCAGCGCGACGTGCCACAGCACGCGGCGCGTGACAGGGCCTTCGGCCTTGCAGCCCGTTGGTGACGATCAGCACGACCGCACGGCGCCGTCGCGATGCCGACCGTCGCGCGCAACCGCGGCCTCCAGCATGTCGATGCCGATGGCGAAACGCAGCAGCGAACATCGCCGCAAACGGACAGCACGCTTTTCGGCGATGCCCATGCGGCAGCAGCCAGCGGTCGTGCCCGCCCAGCCGAGGTCGAGGCGGCGACCGAGTCGAGACGAATCGAGCGCCGATCGAGAATCTTCGGCGAACGATGCGCGCGATTGCTGCGATCATCGACTCGTCGAGCCAGTTCAGCAGGCCCGGCCCGAGCAGGAAACCGGTGGCGGATGTAGCCGGTGATCGCGGGCAGTCTCGCGCGTGGACGCGGCGAGCGGCCGCCGGCGAGTCCCGCGAGCAGCAGCAAAACCCGAACGCGTCAGGAATGCATTGGCGGCGGGCGGCCACGCGGGCAGGAAATCGGGCGTGGTCACGGGCAGCCTGGGTCGCGCCCGCGACTTACGGCAGGATCTTCTCGCCTTCGAGGCCGTCGCGCTTGCTTGCTCGGGCTTGACGAGGTCTTCGCGCGACACGCCCATCCACATCACGAGCGGCGCCATCACCAGCACCGACGAGTAGATGCCGAAGCAGATGCCGATCGTCGAGCGCGAGCGCGAAGTAGTGCAGCGTCTCGCCGCCGAAGAACAGGATCGACAGCACCATCATCAGCGTGCAGCCGTGCGTGATGATCGTCCGCGAGATCGTGCTCGTGATCGCGTTGTCGATCACGTGCGTGACGCGTCGGCCTTGCGCATCTTGCGGAAGTTCTCGCGGATCCGGTCGGCGATGACCACCGACTCGTTGACCGAATAGCCGAGCACCGCGAGCACCGCGCGCCAGCACCGGCAGCGAGAACTCCCACTGGAACAGCGCGAAGAAGCCCAGGATGATGATGACGTCGTGCAGGTTCGCGATGATCGCCGCGACGCGCGAAGCGCCATTCGAAGCGCAGCGCGAGGTAGCGCGACGATGCCGATGCGACACGAGCAGCAGCGCGAGCGCGCCGTTCTCGTACAGCTCCTTGCCGACCTGCGGGCCCGACGAACTCGACGCGCGCGCTGCGTCGCCGACGGGTCGTCGGCCTTGAGCGCGCGCCATCACGCGCTCGGACAGCTGCGCGCTCGAGACGCCTTCCTTGCAGCGGCAGCCGGATCAGCGCCGTGTTCGAGCTGCCGAAGCTCTGCGCGGCGAGTATTCGCCGAGATTGAGCTTGTCGATCGCGCTGCGCGCACGCGATTGAAGTCGACCGCGTGCCGTACGTGACCTCGATCACGCGTGCCGCCGCGGAAGTCGACGCCGAGGTTCAGGCCCGCGTGATCGCGAGGAAGATGACGGCCAGCACGAACGTGACCAGCGAGATCACGTTGAACACCAGCGCGTGCCGCATGAACGGGATGTCGCGCTGAGATGCGGAAGAATTCCATGTGCGGTCTCGTGGGTGAGGCGTTGCGCGAGTGCTGCGACTTGGCCGGCATCGGCGACGCCGGCGACGTCGGCCGGGCTGCCAGCACCTGGCCGATCGAGATGCTCGTCGAGCTTCTTGCGGCCGCCGTAGATCAGGCGCGACGATGCCGCGCGAGACGAACACCGCCGAGAACATCGACGTCAGGATGCCGAGGCAGTGGACGACGGCGAAGCCGCGCACCGGCCCGGTGCCGAAGATCAAGCAGCGCGATCGCCGGCGATCAGCGTCGTCACGTTCGGAGTCGAGGATCGTGTCCCACGCGCGCTCGTAGCCCGCCTGGATCGCGGCGTGCGGCGTCGCGCCCCAGCGCAGCTCCTCGCGGATGCGCTCGTTGATCAGCACGTTCGCGTCGATCGCCATGCCGAGCGTCAGCGCGATGGCCGCGATGCCGGGCAGCGTCAGCGTCGCCTGCAGCATCGACAGGATCGCGACCAGCAGCAGCAGGTTTGACGACAGCGCGATCGGTCGAGATGACGCCCATCAGCAGGTAGTACGCGCAGATGAAGACGCCAGCACGATGAAGCCGTACAGCACCGAGTTGAAGCCCTTGTCGATGTTCTCCTTGCCGAGCGACGGGCCGACGGTGCGCTCCTCGACGATCTCCATCGGCGCGCGCGAGCGCGCCCGGCGCGCATCAGGAGCGCGATGTCGTTCGCTTCGCGCGTGTTCATCCGGCCGCTGATCTGCACGCGGCCGCCGCCGATCTCCTCGCGGATCACCGGCGCCGTGATCGACCTCGGCCTTGCCCTTCTCGACCAGCACGATCGCCATCCGCTTGCCGACGTTCTCGCGCGTGACTTCCTTGAAGATGCCGCGCGCCGGTGCCGTCGAGGTTCACGTGCACGGCCGGCTCGTTCGTGCGCTGGTCGAAGCCCGGGCTGCGCGTCGTTGATCCGGTCGCCGGTCAGCACGACCTGCCGCCGCACGAGCAGCGGCTCGCCGTTGCGCTCGGTGAAGCAGATCGCTGCCGAACGGCACGCTGACCCGCCAGCGCCGACTCGAGCGCGCCCGGCGTCGTCGTTGACCATGCGGATCTCGAGCGTCGGCGGTGCGGCCGAGGATGTCCTTCGCGCGCGCCGTGTCCTGCACGCCGGGCAGCTGCACGACGACGCGGTCGGCGCCCTGCTGCTGGATGATCGGCTCGGCGACGCCGAGCTCGTTCACGCGGTTGCGCAGGATCGTGATGTTCTGCTGGACGGCGCCGTCCTGGATGCGTCTTCTGCGCCTCGGGCTTCAGCGCCGCGACGAGCCGGAGCTCGCCGCCGGCGGCGTCCGGCTTCGCGCAGCAGCAGGTCGGGGAACGCGTTGTCGATCTCGATGCGCGCCTTGCGTGCGCTCGGCCTCGTCGCGCGAAGCGCGAGCACGACGTTCGTGCCTTCGCGCGCGACGCCCGCGTACTGCACCTTCTTCTCGCGCAGCAGCGAGCGGATGTCGGTGGTGTAGCGGTCGGCGGCCTTGTCGAGCGCCGCCTTCATGTCGACCTGCAGCAGGAAGTGCACGCCGCCGCGCAGGTCGAGGCCGAGGTACATCGGCAGCGCGCCGATCGACGCCAGCCAGCGCGGCGACGACGACAGCAGGTTCAGCGCGACGATGTAGTTGTCGCCGAGCTTCGCCTGCAGCGACGTCCTTGGCCTTGAGCTGCGTGTCCGGGTCGGCGAAGCGGACCTTGATGCCGGTCGGATCGAGCGTCGGCGCCGCGGTACGGGATGCTGGCGGCCTTGAGCGCGTCCTCGACCGTGCCGAGCAGCGCGTTGTCGATCTTGACCGCCGGCCTTCGACGACGACACCTGCACCGCCGGCACCTCGGGGAAGAAGTTCGGGCAGCGTGTAGACGAGGCCGACGACGAGCGCGACGGCGATGACGACGTACTTCCAGAGCGGGATAGCGATTCATCGATGGCGCGGGCGGGGACTACAGGGCGGAGGCGACGCGGTCCGCGAGTCGCGCCAGATCGCCTTGATCGTGCCCTGGGCAGCAGTTGCGAGATCGCCGCGCGCTGCACCGTGATCTCGGTGTTCGTGCGCGATCTCGATCGTCGCGTACTGGTCGTCGAGCTTGGCGATGCGGCCGAGCGATGCCGCCGGCGGTGACGACCTCGTCGCCCTTCTGCAGCGCCTCGAGCATCGCCCGCGGCTTCCTTCGCCTTCTTCTGCTGCGGTCGGATCAGCGGGAAGTAGAACACGACGAAGATCGCGACCATCGGCAGGAACGCCATGAGCAGCGTGCCGGTCTGCGGCGGCGGCGCCTGCGGCCTGCGCGTAATGCAGGGGAAATCAGCACGTCGACAGGTCTCGGTTCTCGAGACGCGCCTCAACGCGGCGCCCACGGCCGGCGCGCGACGCGTCCGGAAACGCGCGTTCGAGGCGAGCATCCACCGCCGAACGCGAGCCGATTCAGGCAGATCAACCGACTATTCGCTGGCGACTGCTGCGGCCTGCACGCGAAGGCCGCGCGTACGCGCGGAAGCTGCCTGCGGCGATCGCCCGCGCAGCTCGGCCATCAGCGTCAGGTAGTAGTGCAGGTTGTGGATCGTGGCGAGCCGCGCGCCGAGGATCTCGTTCGACCTGCTGCAGGTGATGCAGGTAGGCGCGCGATGAAATGGCGGCAGGTGTAGCAGCCGCAGGTCGGGTCGAGCGGCGCGGTCGTCGCGCTGCGGTGGCGCGCGTTGCGGATCTTGACGTCGCCGAAGCGCGTGAAGAGCCAGCCGTTGCGCGCGTTGCGCGTCGGCAGCACGCAGTCGAACATGTCGATGCCCGCCGCCGACGCCGGCGACGAGGTCCTCGGGCGTGCCGACGCCCATCAGGTAGCGCGGCTTCGTCGGCGGGCAGCGCGCGGCGCCGTATGAGCGAGCACGCGCAGCATTTCGTGCTTTCGGCTCGCCGACCGACAAGCCCGCCGATCGCATAGCCGTCGAAGCCGATCGCGACGAGGCCTGCGAGCGATGCGTCGCGCAGGTCCTCGTGCATGCCGCCCTGGACGATGCCGAACAGCGCGTTGGGATTCGTCGGCGTGCGCGTCGCTGCGAGCGCTTCGCCCAGCGCAGCGACAGCTCCATCGAGCGCGCCGTTTCGTCGCGCGTCGCCGGGTACGGCGTGCACTCGTCGAACACCATCACGACGTCGGAGTCGAGCGCGCGCTGGATCTGCATCGACGACTCCGGGCGTCAGCAGCAGCCGGTCGCCGTTGATCGGCGACGCGAACGCGACGCCTTCCTCGTGCACCTTGCGCAGCGCGCCGAGGCTGAAGACCTGGAAGCCGCCGGAGTCGGTGAGGATCGGCCGCTGCCAGCCCATGAAGCCGATGCAGGCCGCCGTGCGCGCGATCGACGTCGAGCCCGGGCCGCAGCCACAGGTGGAACGTGTTGCCGAGGACGATCTGCGCGCCGATCTCGTCGAGCTCGGCGGGCGACATCGCCTTGACCGTGCCGTAGGTGCCCACCGGCATGAACACGCGGCGTCTCGACGACGCCGTGGGCGAGCGTCGAGCGTGCGCGCCGCGCAGCCGCCCCGGGCGAGAACTTCGAACCGCATCGCGGTCAGGGCCCGCTAACCGGCCCTAGGTCGCGACGATGCGGCCGTCGGGCCCGGTGACGAAGCCGGGCGCGGTCGAATCCGCTCTGCAGGTAAGCGCCGTCGAGGATGATGACAAAGGTGAAACCGGCGCGCCACGCGTCGCAGAGCTCCGCGCGGTTTTGCCCAGCCCTTGGCGATCTGCGACGATCGCCCGGCACGATGCCGCTGACACAGCGCGCCGCGCCGAAGCTGAACGCGTTGCCCCAGACGCGGTAGAAGTCACCGCTGAAGTCGATCCGAAGTTGCCGAACGTTGCGACGACGCCGTATTGCGGCGCGATGCCGATGTGAATCACGCACGCGTTCGCGGTGACGCGATATGCGATCGCGGGATCGGGCTGGCCGCGCGCGTTCGTCTGGTTCCAGTACGCGACGACGGTCGTCCCGGATTTCCGCCTGGTTGCCGCCGGCGTAGGGGCCCGGGTTGCCACGCAGTTACGGCGAGCGACGTAACGCCTTGAGTCAGCGCATGGCTCAGGATCGTGGCCGGCGCGAGCGTGCGCACCGTGTACGACGATGCCGACGCCATCGGTCGTGTTCGGATCGATCGTTTCCAGCGCGCCCCATCCGTGAGGACTCGTCGTACCACCGATTGCGTCGCTGCGATCCTGGTCGTAAAACGTGCCGAGCACCACGGCGCGACCGGTGTTTACAAATTCAGCGACGCGGTTGCCCCGGCCGTCGAGTTCGCGAACACCGAGTCCTCGAACAGCAGCAGCACGTCGAAATTCGTCGTGAGAAATCGAGCGTGGGCACGTTCGCCGACGCATCGACTGCCGTGCTAGGTATTGCCCGGGACCTTCGCGCTGTAGTCTGCGGCCGTCTTGTCGGCCAGTGCGTTGAACAATATGCCAATGCGCGCCGCGTGCAGCAGGTCGCCAGCACAGAACCGACGACAAATGCCGCCAGAACGCGGAACAGCGATGACATAGTGCGTTAGTCGCGGGGGCCCGCGCACGCGTGCGCAATCCCGCAGGAAGTGAGATGGCGCAAGCGTAGCGGACGCGCGCCGTTTTGCCAACGAAGACCGGCTAAAACTGATGGCCGGCCACGAGATTGTTGCGTTTAGACGGCGCAAAATTGCGAGAATGTCGCTGAACGGCGACGTTTTCTACCGCTTACACCCGTCTGCGGCGACTTGCGCAGCTTTGGTGCGAGATGAAAGTCAGTTCCGTTCAGCCGGCGCCGGCGTCCCGCTCGATCAGCATCGCATCGCCGTAACTCATGCGAGCGGTAGCGCGCGCGAGATGGCGATGCGCGTACGCTTCACGCAGCGAGCTGCATGCCGCCGAACGCGCTCACCAGCATCAGCAGCGTCGATTTCGGCACGTGAAAGTTGGTGAGCAACCGGTCGACGATGCGGAAGCGATAACCCGGCGTGATGAACAGGGGCCAGCTCTCATCGCTTCCGGCGCGCAGGCCTGCCGGCCTGCGGACGCCTCCACGCCCGCAGCTTGACGTCGATGCCGGCCCCGGCGACGACGCGGCGCCGTTTCGCGCGCGAAGCGGCCGCGATCGCGTCGACGGTCGCCTGCGGAATCGAATAGCGCTCGGCACGATGCATCCGGTGCGCAGCGATGTCGTCGACCTTGACGGGCGCGAACGTTCCCGCGCCGACATGCAGCGTCACGAACGCCGCGCGGGGGCGCCGGCCTGGTCCAGCGTGTCGAGCATCGCGCATCGAAAATGCAGGCCGGCCGTCGGTGCCGCGACAGCGCCCGGATCGCGTGCGTAAACCGTCCTGGCAGCGCTCGCGGCATCCCGGTGCGTCAGGCCGCGTGCGTGATGTACCCGGGGGCAGCGGCACCTTCGCCGTGCTGGTCGAGCCAGCGGTCGAAGCCGCGGCGTCAGGTCCCGGCGAGCTGCAGCGTGCCGAGGCGGTCCGCGCGGCGGTGGACGATCGCGTGGACGCCCGCCGCCAGCTCGATCGCCGTGCCTGGGCGCGGCGGATGGCTCGCCCGCAACTGGGCAACCGCGGTGTCGGGACCGGCAATCCGCTCGATCGCCAATTCGACTTCGCCTCCCGTCGATTTGCGATCCGCGCGGCTTCCGCGCATTGATGACGCGCGCGTGTCGTTGAACCACCAGCAGATCCCCGGCGGCCACGCACCGTGGCAGGTCGGCGAAGCGCAGGTCGACCAGGCGGTTGCCGTCGACGTGAAGCAGGCGGCTGCCGACACGCACGCGGGCCGGGTGCTGCGCGATCAGCTCGGGAGGCAGCGAATAATCGAAATCCGCGAGGGTCAGCGGTGTCATTCAGCGCCGACTTCGGCGACCGGCTATTTCGGATCGAACCGGGCGACGCCGGAGTTGATGCAGTAGCGAAGGCCGGTGGGAGGCGGGCCGTCGGGAAAAGCATGGCTGACAGATGGCGTCGCAGACGTCGCAGATCACCTCGGTGCGCCGCATGCCGTGGCTCGTGTCGACGATCTCGCGAACGTTCGCCGGATCGAGCGCGCCTGAAGTAGCTTCGGCCAGCCGCAGCCGGCGTCGAACTTGGTGTCCGACTCGAACAACGGCGTGCCAGCAGCATACGCATGTGTAGATGCCGTGCTCCGTCATGGTTGACGTACTCACCGGAGCCGGGTGCCTCGGTCGCCGCGCGTCGCGTGACCTTGTACTGCATCGGCGTCAGCAACTGCGTTCCATTCGGCGTCGGACTTGACGATCTTGGTCATAGCATCGGGTTCGTTGAGGCCATCCTCGCACAGCGACGCTTTTGCGTTGCACTGTCACGGAACGGATATCTTACCCGAGCGCCTGCTCCGGCCCGACCTGCGTCGGGCGAGGCCGTCACAGGTGCGCTGCTTCAATCAGTGCGTCAGCGCAATGCCGAGCGGCAACCAGAAGATCAGCGCCGATATCAACGTCCAGGCGACAATGCCGCGCGCCGAATCGAGCGCGTCGTTCCTGCGATGCAGCCTTCGGTGCGCGTGGATACCCTGTGCGCCCGGATTTGCGAGTGCGTATGCCATCGTGCCCTCCGTCTGAAAGGACTTCGACAGATTCGACGCCACGATGCGAGCATCCGCTGCAATGTCCCACACGATCGGCGGAAGCCTGTTGTTGCTGTAGGACACCCCGCGCCCGGCGGTTGTCCTACGCGAAAATGCGGCGCGGTCCCCAGCGACACGCCGGCTGGACGACAGTATCGTGCGAGTTGATCCCGACGAACATCCAGCCATACGCGGAGACGAAGCATGGTGACGAAATCAGGCAATCCGGCAATCGACAGCGTTGCCGAACAGGCGCGTTCAGCCGTCGATCGCGTCGCCGACAGCGCGACGGGCGCGGTCAACACGGCGAAAGCGTCGATCCACGACACGGTGAACACGGTTGCCGACCGCGCCAATGCAGCGTCGCAATGGGCGTCCGACAAGGTCTGACGTCGCCAAGCAGGCACCGACTGACGCCATCGGGCGGGAGCCGAGTACCATACGCGCCCGACCTGGCTGCGTCGCCCGTCGGCATGGCCGCTGGCGATCGGCTATCCACAATCGCCAAGTTGCGCTAGCGTCTGGCTGGTGCCGGGAGAGGAGTCGTATTAGCTAGGGAAAACGCCGAACAGGGCGGTAGCGCCCCCATGCATACCCCGTCAGACGAGGGGCACCCTCGAATCACGCAAGTTACTGGACGTTGGGAGGCTTGGCTCAAGGGGGCCGTATGTCCCTACCATCCGTATACGATGTGTAGGTCGTAATGTCCTATATATGGTGTAAGTTGGGTGGAGGGAATCGAACCCTCGGCAGTCATGGTCTCTACCCCGGCCGCCAGTACCAACCACCCCCAGTGAGAACCCGCCGCAAGGCGGTTTCTTACGAAAAACACTACGATGTTGTACCGCTTGCGATACTTCAATCCAGCATATTGGCGTAATTTTGCACCGTGCAAGCCTTTTTGCTCCACGGGTAAACAGCATTGAAAGATTATTAAAACAGTTAGTTGGCGGTTAACACCACTTTTCCAGACTCCGCCCTCGCATTTCCGACTCCGGGTTTTTCGCGTAAACGGACACCCACAACAGAACGCGTGGCACGGCGCACGGGCAGCAAGCGCAAGCCTGTTTTGGCGTTCCGGCGTGGAAGCTTGTTGCTGCCAATGCTCGACGAACTCGCGAGCAGCGGTAGCCGGCGTTCACGGCGGTCACCGACGATTTCTGATCGCGGTGCCGCGGCGCACATAAAGGCGCCATTCGCAATGGGCATTCTTACAGGAGCGCCAGCTGCTTCGCTTAAGCCACTGAAAAGGCGCAGTTTTTCGGCGCACGCGCGAATCTTGCTTGCCTGTTCAACTTCCTGCGGGAGGCTCTGAAAATTGCTACCCGGCTGTTCACAGGCGCGTTTCTGGCATTCTGGATGGGGTCGCTCCGCAGGCGTTCATGACACCGACGTGGCAGCTGGACCTCACCGGCACGGTGACCCAAGCCCCGATGATGGCAATCGTACGATACTGCGGTCGGCGATAGCGTATCGGGTCGCATCCTTTCAAATCCCGCCGGTCCAGTTCGCCAGCATCTTTCGACCGGTTTCATTACGGTCGAGACGTTCGGCGCGTCGTTCACGATTGGCACCGCTACCTACGCCGCGACGTTCGTCGACGGCGGCATTAGTGCGATGTCGCCATCTGCGGCAATCCCAACTTCCTCACGTTCACCGACGGCGTGGTGACGGATGTGCTGGTGCGATTTCGGGCGACGTGCCACCGTGCCGCGATGGTACTCGATCCGCTAGACGCGGGTTCCTGTTTTTTAATGCGGCCCCGACTAATAATGCGTCGTGCGAGCTTCCTGACGGAGCCGCTGGCAGTGTGTGCGGAATGTTCACGTTTGCCCAAATTCAACTCGTCAGCGTGCCCAGACCCGCTACCTCGCGCTGCTCGGTGTCCGGACTCGCGTGGCACTCAGTTCGCCCGCGGCGACGCAGGCTAAACCGAACCGCTAGCGGCGCAATTAAAGGGCGACTTTGTGACCTACGACGTCGAAGTCGGCGCCCCGGCGCGGCTGTACACCCGCGCTTTGCCTGCCGGTGCTACTGCGCGGTCGGGATCGTGCGGAAGAAGCGGGCGAGACCGGCGCGCTGCTGCGTTTTAAGAACGGTGCGTATGTGCAAATGAACGGTAGCGCGATTCGCCCGCTCGATCGGCGCGAGGTGCTGCGCGCGATGCTTGAGGGAGTAGCGCGTGACATACAATCGCCGCCGTGCCCGCTGAGGCGTTAGCGCGCATCCTGATCGCGCGCTGGCAGCGCATGGCGCGGAGCACGCTCGCCGCACAACAACGGCATGCGGACGTCCGCGCGACCCGCAGCCGCCGCGAGCGGTGCGCAGACTTCCGTGACAGCGCGGCGGCGTAAGCTGAACTAATCGCCGTCAGGAAGCGAAACGCAGAACGGCCCACTTCCGGTGGGCCGTTTATCTATAATCAGGCGATGAACGCTATGCGTCAAATCGTTTCCACCGGAAGCGCCGCGGCGAACATCGCTGCCATTTCATTTGCGCATAGTCGACATGTTTGTCGTCCACAGCGGCAGGCGGATCGTTTCAGGCATCGAGTCGATCTTATCATGCGCGAACAGCCAGTGACGCAAACTCCCAGTAATAACCACCAGATAAATTGAGTGATGCGTTTTGATCTCAAAACAACGAAGCATCGGTCGATCTGAAATATCAGGATCGAAACATCTCAAACTCAAATCGCGATCGCGTGTACCGCGCCGTTACCTATTTGACGATCAGCGTGTGCCGGTTTCGGAAGAGATAGACCTCGACGGCCCATCAACAATATCGCGTTAACGGCGACCATACTCCGATCGGGGTATCGACTCTAAACCGCTGGCAGGCTGGGAGCGCCATAGTTCATCCGCCTGCGCCGCCGCAGCGTGGGTCTCTAACAAGGCTAGCCGTGCAACCCAGAGGGGAGCCACCATGAATGTCACCAAGCACCTTGCCGCGGCATCCGTTGCTCTTGCCGTGGTAGCAACGGCGGACGCCTTGGCTGCGCCGCCACTGTGGCTCCTGTCGGCACGACCTGCACAATACCTGCCCCATTCGGGTCGTCCCCGGTACTGGCACCGTGCCAGCGGGGTGCCGCCAACAGTGGCAGTTCTCACACATAGGCGGCGGGGGCGGCGCGGGCAAGGTATTAAATATGCAGGACGTTTCCCTCACGCGCTACGCGAGACGGGCCAATCTCCCCTGTTTTCGATGCGGTAGCGAGAGGACGACACCTGCCCACAGGTCTCGTGCTTGTGGACGGCTCGATGACTATCACGCTTACGGACGTCCAGCAATGGCAACTTG
>ERZ1370068.6086-contig-5088_pt1 | contig 54348 bp, 69 predicted proteins | sample MGYA00561227_ERZ1370068 | MGnify/ENA primary metagenome ERZ1370068 (study PRJEB38410, sample SAMEA6850437) | metagenome | study: Metagenomic assessment of the ecological functions of the soil: analysis of the soil microbiota associated with the... | reverse complement strand
TACTCACCGCGCAGGCCGGCCGTCTGCGTGGCGGCTCGAGCTCGGGCGTCACGATCAACCCGTGCGACGCCGTGGCCGCTCGAGGCAGCTCGATCCCCGCTCCGGGCCGAGGACGAACGCGGCGGTCGCGCAGCGCGTCGGCCAGCATCGCGGTGGGAGCGACGACGGTGACGCTGGCGACGGCAGCCGGCGACGCCGCCGGCGCGGGGATCGAGAATGCGGGCGCCGCGCTCGCTAATCGCCGGAGGTGCACACCGCCTTGTTCGACACGCGGAGCGAGTCGATCAGCCGACCGTCGAGCCGCGGGTGGCGGATGCCGACGGACCACGGAGCGCCGTCCGGATTGCGGCCGCCCAGATAGAGATCGCCGCCGGCGTCGATGGCGAAGTCGCCGAACGGCTGCAGCTCGCGGGCCGCGGCGTCGATCGCGAGGCCTTTGGCGACGGCGCCCAGGTCCAGCGTCAACGGACGATCGAGCGTGATGGTGCGCGCAGCGTCATCGACGCGGACGTCGCGGTAGCTGACGCGTCGCCGGCTGCCGCGACCGGGGAGCGGATCGTCCGGCCGGTGCGGTGCTCGCGGTTGAAGCCGCGAGCCTCCATGAGATGCCCGACGGCCGGATCGAACGCGCCGCCGGTGTCTTCGGCGACCGACAGCGGCGAATCGCACCGCCTCGAAGAGGATGGCGCTCGCCGGCACCGGCTCGCCGATCGCGCGCGGACAATCGCATCAGCTTCACTGTCGCTCGTCGAATCGGGTGCATCGCGCCTCGATGTCGCCGAAACCAGCCGAAGGCGCGTTCGATCGCCGCGTCACGGTGCCAGGCGGCACCACACGTGGATCGTCACGAGCGTTCCCATCAGCACTTCGGTGCGGACGGGCACGCCGATCACTTCGCCTTCGACAAGGCGTCGACGACCGCGTAATAGAAGGCGTTGGTGCTCTGCGTGGCGCCGGACACGTAATCGGTTTCGGGCTCTGCCGCTGCGCGACCTGCGGCGGCAGCGTGGCGATCACGTTGCACGAGTATCTGCGTCAGGCACTGGGCGATCGTCGCCGACAGGATGCGTCCGTCCTCGATGACCACCGACGCCTGGATGTCGCCGTGGCGGGACGTGCCCCAGCCGAGATAGGTGCCGTCCTTGTAGTGCGGCTTCGCGGGAACCGGCGCGCAGGCTCGGGCGGAACGATCACGGGAGGCGGCGAGTTCGACGACAGGAACCGGCGACGGCGCCGGACTCGCGACGGACGGCAGCGCGACGTCAGGCGGCGCCGCTTTCTTCGCCGGCACACGCGCGACTGCCGGGCGGATGGTCTTTTGGCCTTCGCCGGCTCGCGACTGGATGCGGGAGGAGGGGCCGGCGGCGAGCGTCACCGGCGGCGCAGCGGCCGGTAGAACGCGGCAACACCGGGCCGCCGTCCTTCGGCCTGCACGGCGAAGCGGTCCGCGGCGGTCTTGGTGCGCTGGTATCCAGCCGCGCAGCACCGCTAGCACCGCCGCGGAACTCAGCGCGACGGAGGCCATTCGCGACCTCTTTGTTCGACCGGCTCTCGGACACTGGCGGTAATTATAGTTCAGCGGATCTTATGGACGCGTCTGTGCGTCAAACTCACCAGATGGTCCCCGTTTCGGTGCTCGATCTCTCGCCCATCACCCAGGGCAGCGACGCCGCCACTGCGCTGCGTCATTCACTGGATCTCGCGCAGCACGCAGAACACTGGGGCTACAAGCGCTTCTGGGTCGCCGAGCACCACAACATGCCGGGGATCGCCAGCGCGGCGACGGCCGTCGTGATCGCGCACGTGGCGGCCGGACCACCCGCTCGATCCGCGTCGGCGCCGGCGGGATCATGCGCTGCCGAACCACGCTCCGCTCATCATTGCCGAACAGTTCGGCACGCTCGGAGTCGCTGCATCCGGGCGGATCGATCTCGGCCTCGGCCGCGCGCCGGGCACGGATCAACTGACCGGCGCACGCACTCCGCCGCACCGCTCGCGAGCGATCCGACGCCTTCCCGCACGACGTGCTGGAGCTGCTGTCGTATTTCCAGGCCGACGATGCCAGGTGGTAGGGCTGTGCCGGGCACGGGACTCAACCGTCCCTCTGCACATCCCGGGCCTCGGTTCGGCGCGCAGGTGGCGGCCGCGCTCGGCCTGCCGTTCGCGTTCGCCTCGCATTTCCGCGGCGGCGCAGATGATCCCGCGGTCGATCTTTATCGGGCGCGCTTCAAGGTGTCGCCGGTTGCGCAGATCGACAGCCGTGTGGTGATCCTCGGCGTGAACATCGTCGCCGCCGGTACTGGATGACGAGGCGCGGTTCCTGGCCTCGTCAGGACGCCAGGCGTTCACGAGCCTGCGGGCGGGCACGCCGATCCAGCTGCCGCCGCCGAGCCGGGAATGGGAGAAGGAGGTCGACGACCGTTCGACCCGGCCCATCATCCGGGACACGCTTGCCGTCGATCTCGATGGTCGGGTCAGCCGAAACCGTGCGAGGCGGGATGGCCGGCTGTTCGTCGATCGCATGCAACCGGACAGAGCTGATCGTCGTGTCGCACATCTACGATCACGCGGCACGGCTGCCGCTCGCACGAGATCACCGCGGACGATCGCGCGAGAGGTGAATCGGTTGGAGGAGTCTGGGAAGACGTAGGCGTCAGGCGAGGCGGGGTTCTGCCGCAGTATTGTCAGGTCCGCTCGCTCGGGCAAATACCCGGAAGCCGCGCGGCTCTGGTGCGGCACAACCCCGCCGGCCTCTTTCTAGCCCGGTGGCGTGTCCATGTTGCCCCTTTGCAGAGAAGGTAGGCTTGCTGTTGCTAACATGCGCTTCGGCGACAGCGATGTCAAGTGATTGGCCAGCCTAAAATCGCTGCCATTCGTCCCGCGGACGGGCCGTAGATCGACGGCACCGGCACGTCGTTCAGGCGCAGGTAGACCGTCAACTGGCCGCGGTGATGCGCGAGGTGATTGATCGCATCCCGCAGCATGACGTGGCGCAGGCGCTCCTGGACGACTTGACCGCGCGGCCTTCAACTGCCACGGCTTCATCAGATGCTCTTCGGTCGTGCTCGCCAGCGACTTGCGCGCGCCGGCGATCCCGTTCTCGAGCTCGTCGATCAGCTCCTTCTGCGTTTTCAGCTCACGCGCACACTGGCGACTTGGTGCCCGGCGCCGGCGCCACGTCCAGCTCGTCCTGCTCGACGATCGTCGTCAACCACGACGGCATCATCGCGACGAGACCCGCGAGCCGGCCGAGCGGCATCGACTTGGCGTGCGGCTTCCAGTCGTCACGCCCTCGCGGCACCGCCTCCAGCGCGCCGGCGCGTCAGCGGCCCTTCACGATCGAGCTCCCCGAGAAACAGTTCGGTCAGCTTCACTCGGCCTCCTTCCCGACTAATATACTCACCTCGACACTCACTTCCATGAACCGTACCGTTGTGATGGCCGTCCCCGCGACCGAGACCCTGGGCGCGCGCAGCCGCCGCCGCCCCAGCCGGCCGGAGCTGTGTGGACGCTCTACGCCGTCCCTCTTCGCCTCCACCTGCGTCGTCGTCGGCGTGCTGTGGGACATCTCGTGGCACCAGTCGATCGGGCGCGATAGTTTCTGGACGCCCGCGCACATGGCGATCTACCTCGGCGGCGTGGTCGCCGGGCTGACCTGCGGTGGCTCGCCCTGCGCATCACGTTCGCGGGCAGCGTCGGCGAACGGGCGCAGTCGGTCAGCTTCTGGCGCGTGTTCCGCGCGCCGCTCGGGGCGTGGGTCTGCATCTGGGGCACGTTCGCCATGATCACGTCGGCCCGCTTCGACGACTGGTGGCACAACGCCTACGGGCTCGACGTCAGATCCTGAGCCCGCCGCACGTGCTGCTCGCCGTCGGCATCGGCGCGATCAGCTATGGCGCCATGCCGATGGCCGCCGCGCACAGGAACCGTCTCGCCGGAGCCACGACGCGGTTCGATCTCCTCTTCCTGTTCAGCGCCGCGCTGCTGCTGGCGAACGCTTCCACGCTGGGGACCGAGTACTTCGGCCGCTGGGACATGCACCAGTCGCTCTTTTACGGCGTGTGCTGTCTCGTGTTTCCATTCCTCCTCGTCGGCCCGGCGCGGGCGGCGGCATCCGGGGCGCGTGCGCTGGCCGGCGACGACCGTGGCCGCGCTGTTCATGCTGATCCGGATGGCGATGATGCGGATCCTCCCGCTCTTTCCGGCGGAGCCGGGCCTCGGACCGATCTGCGTCCACGTGGACCGCTTCATGCCGCCTGATTTCCCGCTGCTGCTGATCGTCCCGGCGCTGGCGATCGACCTGTTGCTCCGGCGCCTCGAGGGATGGAAGGACTGGCGGGTTGCGCTCGCCATCGCCCCCGTGTTTCTCGGCGCCCTGATCGCGGTGCAGTGGCCGTTCGCCGACTTCCTGACGACGACCTGGGCGCGGAACACGTTCTTCGCGGCGCACCGGATGGGCTACATGATTCCGCCGGAGGTCAGGCGCGGTGGCACGAGCTGAATCCGCCGGACAACCTGATGCTGGGCCTGCCGCGCCAGCTTCCTGGGCGTTCCTGTCGGCCTGGCGCGGGCTGAAGTGGGGCGGGATGATGTCGCGGGTACGGCGATGACCGTCCGGCCGCGCGTCGATCGCCACCTGCGTTCTGATCGTTGTTTCGGCGCTCGCCTCGCATGGCGCACGTCGGCAGCCCCGACACCTTCTTCGCGGGTCAGGCGGGACCGCACCCCGTGCGCGTCAGCGTGCGGCTGCCTGGCGTGATTCCCGGCCTCGCTCAGGTCGCCGTGCGGATCGCGGGCACCGGTCCCAGACACCATCCGATTCGTCTCGGTCCAGGCGGTGCGGTGGAACGTCGGGAGGACGGCGCGCCGAGGGCCGACGAGGCGGTCCGCGTCCCAGGCGATCCTGAGCTCTACGCCGCCGATCTCTGGTTCATGGTGCCGACGTCCTACCGCGTGAAGGTCGTCGTCGATGGTACGCAAGGCCGCGGCACCGCCATCGTCCCGGTCGTCGCGCTCGCCACCGCGCAGCGCGACATGTCGAGGCCGCTCTCGGCGGTGTACTGGCAGCGCTCGGGCTCTTCCTGGCGGTGGGACTCACCAGCATCGTGGGCGCGGCGATTCGCGGAGCCCGCTTGCGCCCGGAGAGACGCCGGACATCGACGCGCATGCGGCGGGCGCGGATCGGATCCGCGATCGCCGCAATCATCGTGGGCCTGGCGGTCTGGGGCGGCAGCCGGTGGTGGAGGGCCAGAGGCGGCCGACTATGGCGCGGGACGCTCTTCCGGCCGTTCGCGGCCGAGGCGACCGCGCGCGTAGCGGGAGGGACCGCGTGCTCACGCTCGCGATCCGCGATTCTGCGTGTGGCCCGGCCCGATACGCGGCGCCACTCGCTACAGCGTGCCTCATCCCCGACCACGGCAAGTTGATGCACATGTTCCTGGTGCGCGAGCCGGCGCTCGACGCGTTCGCGCACGTCCATCCGATCGCCCGCACCTCCGCCGCGCAGGACTTCGATCGTCGACTTGCCGTCCGTCCCCGCGGGCCGCTATCGCGTGTATGCCGACATCGTCCACGAGAGCGGCTACGCGCAGACGCTCGTCGCCTCGGTGGACCTGCCCGCCGGGCCGGCTGATGCCGGCGCCGATCCGGATGACTCGTGGTCGTCGGGGCGGACCGCGGCGTCGGGGTCCTCCCCGAGTGGCTCCGGATTCGCCGACGGTTCGTCGATCACATGGGAGATCGGTCCGGCGCCGCTCGTCGAGAAGGCCGAGCGCACGCTGCGGTTCACCGCGCGCGACGCCGCCGGCGCGCTCTTGCCTCTCGAGCCGGCATGGGGATGGCGGCGCACGTGGCGGTGACGGACGCGGCGGGGCAGGTGTTCGCCCACCTCCATCCGTCGGGCAGCATTTCCATGAGCGGCGCTGCAGCGATTCGATCCCCACGCGATGCACGCCCCTCCACGCTGCCCAGCGAGGTCGCGATCCCGTCCGCATTCCCGAGGGCCGGGCGCTATCGGGTGTGGGTGCAGACGAGGCGGGGAGCGAGGTCCTCACGGCGGCGTTCGACGCCGATGTGGATACACTGAGGCCCTCAGGTGGAAGACAGGGTCGCTCCCTCCGGTAGCTAACCCCAGAAGCAACAACGCCCTCCATCAACACGATCCATTCCGGATCAGGCAGGTCCGCCTGACCAGGGCGGACGGTAGTAGAACGCCCCGTGTCGCGGGGCAAAGCGAGACAGACTCAGATGGCAAGAAAACTCTACGTCGGCAACCTCCCCTACGACACGGACGAACAGGCTCTCCAGACCCTCTTCGCGGACGGCGGGCACGGTCGAAACGGTCAGCGTGATGCGCGACATGGCCACCGGCCGCGCGCGCGGCTTCGCGTTCGTCGAGATGGCGATCGGATGAAGACGCCCAGAAGGCGATCAGCATGCTGAACGATCACGACCTCGGCGGGCGCAACCTGATGGTCAACGAAGCGCGTCCGAAGCCCCAGGGCGGCGGAGGCGGCGGACGCGGCGGCGGCGGCTACGGCGGCGGTGGCGGCGGCAACTCGCGCCGCTCCGAGCCGCGCTGGTAATAGCAGTCGATCAGCTCACAGCTGACAGCTTTCGGCGCTCGTAAAGAGGCGGCTTCCTCACGGAGGCCGCCTCTTTTTCGTATCAGAGCCGTTTCTGGACCATAATTTCATCCATATGACGAGACTCTGGGCGGCTGCTGGCGATAGCGGCCGCGTTGAATGTGACGGCCGGGGCGGCCATCGCGGCGGCCCAGACCGTGATGGTGAGGAACGCGCCTCCGGGGATCGACCGTCGAGGCGCTGCTGAACGACACCGTCGTGGCGACGGGGACGACGAGTCCGGCAAGGGGACGTGAGCCTCGACCTCAAGATGCCGGAACCCGGCGAGATGGACGCGAACGTCTATCGTCGACGTCTGCGAGCAGTCGCGCCGCGTGTCCGTCGTCGATCAGCAACAAGCGCGCGGCGCCGCCGCCGGCCGGCTGCGACCGCCGCGTGAAATCAGCGGGATCTTCTGGGTCCGCCGCGTCAACACGCTGGTGGTGGACCTCGGTATCGGCGCAGCCGTCGATGCTGCTGGTCAAGGGCAGCTACACGCCGCCGAAGCCAACGGTGGAAGGCGAGGAGGCCGGTCACCGAGAGGCGGCAGAGCGCCGAACGGCCTGGCGCTCTTCGGCGGCACCGGCCTCGGCAAGTTCCGCGATCAGTTCCTCATCGCCTGCGGCAACGCCGGCCGGCTGCGACGGCCACGACGGGGGTTCGGCTACTCGTTCGGCGCCACCTTCTGGCTCACCCGCTGGCTCGGCGCGGAAGGGGGCTACCTCGAAGCCGCGGGCGGTGACGGCGCACGGCGGCGATACCTACTCGTTCGACAGCACGTTCGACGTCGACATCTTCACCGCCGCCGCGAAGGTCGCGATCCCCGCCGGTCCCGCACGCATCTACGGCCTGGTCGGCGCCAACTTCCACCAGTCCACGATCACCTTGACCGAGACCGATCGACAACGTCACGCAGGCCTTCGGCCAGAAGACGCACGGCTGGGCTACCTGTTCGGCGGCGGCACCGAGATCTGGGTCACGCCGAAGGTCGCGCTCTACGGTGAGGCTGAGCCTCGCGCCAGGTCAAGGGCAAGGCGGAGGACGAAGGCGAAGTGGCTGATCGACGATCGCCTCCGCTTCCTGGGCTTCGGGGTCAAGGTGCGTTTGTCGCGCTAGCGAGCGAGCGGAAATTACTGCACGTCGACCAGCTCGATCTCGAAGACGAGCGTCGCGTACGGCGGGATCGAATGGTTGCGCACGCCGCCGTAGGCCAGCGACGAGGGATGACCAGCTTGCGGACGCCGCCGACCTTCATGCCGACGATCCCCTGGTCCCAGCCCTGAATCACCTGCTGGACCCCCAGCGGGAACGATGAACGGCGTCGGTGCTGTTCGCCGACGTATCGAACTGCAGCCCCTTCAAATCGGCCTTCGTCGGGTCGTAGAGCCATCCCGTGTAGTTGACCGTGAGCAAGTTGCCCGCAGCCGCCTCCGTCCCGGTGCCCACCCGCAGGTCCACCTGGCTGAACGGGGCCGTCGACGAGGGGCCGGTCGCGCGACGCCGTGTTGCAGCCGGCGACCAGCAGAACACAGGCGGCAGGCGCTACTATCCGGGAAACGAAACGTGCGAGAGTCACAGGATAAATCGATGACACATCTTCGCGGTCCGAGGGGTGATGTGCGCGGTGCAGGCGCGGGCGTGCTCGTTTTCCTCACTGGCCGGCTCTCGCGGCGCCGGCGGGGCGCAGACCTGGGAGGCGATTCGCTACACGCTGCGGTTTCCCGCGCCCCAGACGAACTACGTCGAGGTCGAGGCGATCGTCCCGACCGACGGGCGCCCCTCCATTGACGTGATGATGGCGGTGTGGACGCCGGGTCTACCTGATTCGCGAGTACGAGCGGAACGTCGAGGCGGTCAAAGCGTCGGCTGCGTCTCGGCGCCCTCGCGATCGAAAAGACGGTCGAAGAACCGGTGGCGGATCACGACGTCGGCGGCGCGCGAGGTGACGGTCGAGCTATCGGGTCTACTCGCACGAGATGACCGTCCGCAGCAACTGGGTCGAGGCCGACTTCGCGCATGCTGAACGGCGCGCCGACCTTCCTCACGCTCGTCGAGAGCGGCGCCGCGCCGCGCACGACGTGCGGCTCGAGCTGCCGGCCGCCTGGAAAGACGTCGGTGACCGGCATGCCCGATGCGCCGGACGGCGCGCCGCATCACTACCGCGCGCCCGACTACGACACGCTCGTCGATTCCCCGATCGTCGCCGGCAACCCGGCGATCCATCGATTCGTCGTCGACGGCAAGCCGCACCTGCCTCGTCGACGTCGGCGAAGGGGGCGTCTTCGACGGCGCGCGCGCCGCCCGCGACCTCGAACGCATCGTCCAGACCGACGAGGCAGCTCTGGGGGTCGCTGCCGTACGACAAGCTGCGTGTTCTTCAACCTGCTCGGTGAGCGCGAGCGGCGGGCTGGAGCACAAGAACTCCGTGATGATGATGGCGAGCCGCTGGGCGACCGGCACGCGCGAGCAAGTACTCGCCTGGCTGAGCCTCGCGTCGCACGAATACTTCCATCTGTGGAACGTGAAACGCCTTCGCCCGATCGAGCTCGGGCCGTTCGACTACGAGCACGAGAACTACCCGCGCAGCCTGTGGATCTCGGAAGGCCTGACTCGACTACTACGGCACGACCTGCAGCTCGCGCGCGCCGGCCTTTACACGCCGCGGCGAATACCTGCGCGAGCTGTCGAACGCCATCCGGACGCTGCAGACGACGCCGGCCCGCCTGCAGCAGACGGCGGAGATGGCGTCGTTCGACGCGTGGATCAAGCAGCATGCCGCCCGGACGACAACACCGTCAATTCGACGATCAGCTACTACACGAAAGGCGCGGTCCTCGGCTTCGTGCTCGACGCCCGCATCCGCGCCGCGACCAACGACGCGAAGAGCCTCGACGACGTGATGCGGCTCGCCTTGGCGCGTGATCTCCGGGAGCGAAGGGTTCACGCCGGAGGACTTCAGGAAGACGGCGAGCGAAGTGGCGAGGCACGGACCTCGGGCCCTGGTTCACGCGCGCGCTGGAGTCGACCGATGAACTGGACTACGGCCCCGCGCTCGAGTGGTTCGGATTGCAGTTTCACCTTCGCGGCCTTCGGCCGCTTCGTGAACAGGCCTGCGTGGCTTGGTGCCAAGACCAAGATCGAGGAGCGGCGGCTGCTCGTCGAAAACGTCCCGCGCGACACGCCTGCGTGCGCCGCCGGCGTCGAATCCCGGCGACGAGATTCTCGCGCATCGACGACTTCCGGGTGCTGCCGGAGGATCTCGACGCGCGGCTCGCCGCCTATCGTCCCGGCCGGAGGGTCGTCCTGCTGGTCTCGCGCCGCGACGAGCTGAAGCGCCTGGACGTGACGCTGGGCGACGCGCCAGGGGACAAGTGGACCCTGCAGGCGCGCCCCGACCTGACGCCGCAGCAGCGCGCGCACTTGATGGGGTGGATCGGGCAGGCGGGGCGTTAGCCTTCCATCCGCTGGGCCGCGCGGTGTCTCGCGACTTCGGCGGCGGCGCGGGCGCCGCTCGGTGTTGACCGATCCGCTGAAGAAGGCCGCCGTCCTGGACGGTCGAACTTCTCTCGCGATCACGGCCGCGTCTGACGTCCGCCCGCGGCCGTCACGGTCAGCTGCTCCGCCTCGATCTGCCCTTCGAAGTGGCCGTGCAGCGTCACGACATGAGCGGAGACCGACGCATTCACCCGTGAGCCGGGCGCGATCGTCAGGTGGTGCCCGCCCAGCTGGATGGACCCGTCGAACGCGCAGTCCACGGTCAGGTCCTCGCCCGCCGTCAGGTCGCCGTTGATCCTCAGGTTCCTCTCAATCTGCACGGACATGGAGAGGATTCTGACACGGCGAGAGGTGCCGATGGTGCTAAAGGTGCTAAAGGCTGCCAAAGGTGCTACGGTTCTAGCGTGGTGGTGCTGAGGGCGCTGTTGGTGCTCACGGGCTTCTGGGCTCGGCTGCGGCGCTGCCACTGCGGCCTCGACCGAGCGGCTCGACCTCACCGTTCGCGGCCAGACGATATCGCTCACCATCTACAAGCCGAAGAGACATTGCCCCGCGGCATCGATCGCTCATGAGCGAGCGGCGACGTTGGTTGGGTCGGGCTCTGCCGGATCGATGGCCGACGAGCTCTCCGCGCAGGGGTTCATCGTCATCGGTCTCAACTCGCGGCAGTATCTCGCCGCGTTCACGTCGGGGAAGGACCACGTTCAGCCGAAGGACGTCCCGTCCGACTACCTGTTTCTTGCGGATCGGCTGAAAGAGAAGCAGCTCCTCGTGCGTCCGGTGATCCTGTCGGGCGTCTCCGAAGGGGGCGGCGCTCGCCGTCCTGGCCGCGTCGGAGCCGAAGAACCATGCGTGGATCGCCGGCGTCATCACCATGGGCCTGCCGGCGACCGCCGAACTGGCGTGGCGATGGAGCGACCTCTGGGCGTCGGCGGTGAAGAAGCGCGACGCCGACGAGCCGGCGTTCGCCGTGGCCGACTTCCTGCCGGGCGTGGCCCCGCTGCCACTCTGCATGATCCAGTCGAAGAAGGACGAATACGTCACCCAGGCGGACTACGAGAGGTTCCGCACGATTGCGAAGGAGCCGAAACAGCTCGTGCTGATCGACGCCGCCAACCATCGCTTCACCGATCGCCGTCGCGGAGCTCAGCCAGGCGTCATCGCCGACGGCCTCGATCTGGATCGCGCACGGCGGGCGAGACGATGACACGCCGCATTGTCGAACGCCTCTCGACCTGGGTTGTCGCCAACGCCGCCCGCGTCTGGGGCTTCCTCATCGTCTGCGCTCGTGCTGGCGCTGTCGTGGAGCGCGCTCCGCGGCATCCGCATCCACGACGTCCGCGCGCGACACTGGGCACGCTCGACGCTCGCTGGCTGCGCGGTCGCGGCGCTCCTCACGCTCGGCAACATTGCGATCCATGGGCATCTACGACGTGCTCGCGTTCCGCCACACGCGAACCACCGCCCTCGAACGATGGCGCTACGGCGCCGTGGCTTTCTGCTGGAGCAACTTCCTGACCCTCGGGCCGCTGGCCGGTCCCGCGATCCGTCTCTGGCTGTATCGCGGATCGGTGACCAATCTGTCGGAGCTGCATGCCGGGATCGTCTCGATCGTCGTGCGCGTTCACGTCCGGGCTCGCCGGATGGGCGCTGGCGGCGCTGCTCGTCGCGCGCGCTGGGCGGCGGCTCCTCTCGCTCGGCGCCGCGGCGCACTGGTGCTGGTCGTCGGCGCCGCCTGCGATCGCGCGCGCCATCGCCCAGCGCATCGATCGCTTCGCCGGACCGGAGGCCGGCGCGACGCGGACCCTGGCGCTCGGCCTTCGTCGGCTGGCTCGACTGGTTGCTGGCGATGGCGGCGTTTCTCGCGTGTCTTCGAGCGACCGGCCACGGCCGCCGTGCCGCTGGCGCTCGCCGAGACCTTCTTCTTCGGCCAGGTGATCGGACTGGCGAGCCTGATCCCGGGCGGCTTCGGGAGCGCCGATGCATTCTGGATCGCGCGTCTGCCGTTCAATCAGACGCTGACGACCGCCGCGCTCACGGCCTACCGGTTCATCTATTACATCGCGCCGTGGGTCACGGCGTCGCTGCTGCTCCTCTCTCGTGGGCGGCGCGGCGATCCGCCACGCGGATGACGCTCGCGCGGCGCGTGATCGGCGGCGCTCGTCGGCGGCGCGGGCGTGCTGATCATCATCAGCAGCGCCACGCCCGCGCTCCACGCGCGGCTGATCACGCTCGAACGGCCTCGTGCCGCTGCCGCTCGTGGAAGCGGGGCAGATGACGGCGGCGCTCGCCGGATCTGCTGCTCCTCGCCCTGGCGCGCGGCCTCGCCCGCGGTTACCGCGCCGCCTTCAAGGCGACGATGGCCGTGATGCTGCTCGCGGGATTCGGGACGCTGCTGAAGGGGCTCGATTGGGAAGCAGCCGTGACCCTGGGCGCGATCGGGATCGCGGCGTGGTCGCAGGCCGGGCTGTTCGATCGCGAGAGCGGCGGCGACTGGCTCGAATGGACGGATCTCGGCCTCGGCTTCGCCGCGCTGCTGCTGTTCCTGACGTTCGGGATCTTCTCGCATCACCTCGGCACCGGCGTGCTCGAGCCGGTGGAACTCGGCCGGCTATCACCTGCAGGGCGCGCGGTTCCTGCGCACGCGCGGTGTCGATGCTGCTGGCCATCACGGCCGCATCGCTGTACTGTCCTGCTCAGGACGCCGGTCCATTTCGCGCCGCCTGCGCCCGCGGAGATCGATCGGCGCGCTCGACGGCGCACGCGGCGTTCGGTTCCGGGACCACGCCGCTGATGGTCGCGGTGGGCGACAAGTCCGTGTTCTTCGACGAGGACCGCGGCTTCTGCCTGTATCGCACGACCGGGCCATTCCTGGCGGTCTTCTCCGATCCGGTGGTCCGCTCTGCTGGACAGCGTGCGGCGTTTCTCGACGCGCTGTTCGCGTTCTCCGCCGGAGATCGATCGGCGGCCGCTGTTCTACCAGATCTCGGCCGACTGGATTCCGCTGCTTCACGACCGCGGGTATCACCTCTTCAAGCTGGGTGAGGAGGCGCATCGTGCCGTCTCGATCGCGTCACCCTGACGGGGCACGCGCGGCAAGATGAACCGCCGAGTATCTCCGCCGCGCCGAGCGCGACGGCGTCGCTCTTCCGCGTGCTTCGAGCCTGCGGACGTGGACGTGCGGATGGCGGAGCTGCTCTGCGAGGTCTCGGACCAGTGGCTCGCCGCCAAGCAGGTCATCGAGCGGCAGTTCTCGATCGGCTACTTCGACGCCCTCTACGTCCGCCGCTTCCGGTGCGGCGTGGTCGAGGAGCAGAACGGCAGCCGGCGAATCCTCGCCTTCGCCAACCTGCTCGAAGGTCCGCGCCGCCAGGAGCTGTCGGTGGATCCTGATGCGCTACCGCAGCCGACGGCCCCACGCGTCATGGATTTCCTGATCACGTCGGTTCTCCTGTGGGGCAAGCGCGGCTGGCTATCGCACGTTCAACCTCGGCATGGCGCCGCTCGCCTCGGTGGGCGAGCACCGCGGCGCGCACATGCGGCGAGCGGCTCGCGTCGCTCGTCTTCCGCGCCGCGGCGAGCAGTGAGCACACTTCCAGGGCGTCCGCTTCTACAAGCAGAAGTTCAACCCGGACTGGCTGCCGCGCTACATGGCGTACGAGGGCGCGTGGGAATGGCCGGTTGCCCTCGCCAACGTCAGCGCGCTCATCGCGGGCAGCTGGAAGGGCCGTTCACGAAGGCGTGATCGGCGTGGACGCCAGCGGTTGTGTGCGCTCGCCGCGTTGTTCTCACTGGCCGTCGGTCTCGCGCTACCGCCGATCGCCGATCGCCGGATTGTCCTCAACGATCACGCGCTTCGCGCCTGCACTTTTCGCGATGGCGCGCGCGGCGCCGACCATCCGCTGCTCGTGTATGCGACGAGGCGATGGCGGGTGGCACCGGAAGGATCTCGCGGCCTACCGTCACCTCGTGGCCTTCGACTACCCGACGGTCGGTTTCGACGCGCGCGACTACGTCACGCACCTCGGCGGCCGACGAGACGACCACACCCGGCACGGCTGGCCGCGGACTACGCCCGGATCATCGCGGCGGCGAAGGCGGCGCTCGATCTGCCGGCGGACTATCCGGTCGTTCTCGTCGGGGTGTCGCGCGGCGCCGGGTTGTCGGTCGTCGCCGCCGGGCCAGTGCGCGCTGCGCCCGTCGATCGCCGGTGTGCTCGCCGTCGCGCTCCACGAGGGAAGTAGTGGCGTACGCCGCGGGCCCACGAGGATGGTGGAAGTGTACGACTACCTGCCGCGGCTGGCGGCCACGCCGATTGCGGTCGTGCAGTCGACCCGCGATCAACTATCTGCCGGCTGCCGCGTGCGCGGCGCTGTTCGGCCCCGACACGCCGCATCGCTGGTTCCAGCCGGTCGAGGCCCACAACCACAGCTTTGGCGGGGCGCGCGACGAGCAATGTGCGACGCGATGCAGCGATCCCTCAGCTGGCTGGCATTGTTATCCGCGCGTCAGCACCCTCCAGCACCTTTATGCACCGTTAGCACGACACCCCTCAAAGTATGATGGAGTGTGACCCCCATTCAATCGCTCGAGGAACAGGCAACCGACTTTGCGCGGCGCGGCGACTTCGGCGTCGCCGCCCGGCAGGTCAACGAAGAGCTGACCAAGGCGGCGCCCGCGAACGCCGGCGCCTGGACCCGGCTGGGCCGATGCTGCCTCGAGCTGGGACAGCTCGACGAGGCGACGGCCGCGCTGGAGACGGCGCTGCAGCTGAATGCGCAGAACACGATCGCGAGCAGCCTGCAGCAGGAGGTCGGCCGGCGGCGCGCGAGGCTCAGCGCCGCGATCCCGCCGGTGAAGAAGCCGCGGGCGTCCGCGGCGAAAGGACGCGGCAAGGCGGCCGCTCCCATCGTCGGGGGCTTCGGCCGCCCGGAATTCGCGACGCTGGCGCAGTTGCCCGCGGCCGCAGCCGTCGAGGCGCTCGGTCCGCGAATCGAGGCGATCCTGATGGCGCTGAACGATCGCCCGTTCGGCGACAAGATCGTCGAGGCGCGCAACCGCGCCGGCCACGCCGGCGGCAAGCTCTTTCGCCGGAACAGCTTCTATCCGGGGGCGCCGGCCATATCTACGCGTTCCAGCACGGCGGGCGCTGGGAGCCGCAGCTCAATCTCGGGTTCTTTGCCGAGTCGCGGTTCGGCCGGAGCGCCATCCGGGCCGGCATCGGCTTCAACCTCGCGCAGGGTGAGGTCGATCGCGAAGGCGACGCCGGACTGGAACGCTCTGCTCGCGAACTTCGAGCGGTTTCAGCTGCTCCTCTCCTCCGAGTGGCGTCAGCTGCTGACGGACTGGATGGGCGCGAACGGCGGGTTCATTCAAACACGGCGATCAGGGCCCTCGCTGGATCTGCTGCCGAAGGATGCGGTGAACTGGCTCGCGACGACGACCGATGGGCGCGAGCGCGGATGGGTTTTCTGCGGCCGCTGGCTCTTCGCCGATCGGCCGGGAGATGCGGAGGTCATGGAGAACGCGACCAAGCTGACCAAGACGATCGAGCAGACGTTCACCGACCTGCTGCCGCTCTGGATGAGCGTGTACCGGGGCGTGTGATGGTGCGTGGCATCGGCGCGGCGATCATCGCCTCGCTGTTCCTCGGCGCGGTGATGGCGCTGGGCGATTATGCGTGGGCGACGCTGCACATCCAGCACCGCGTCGGCTACGGGCTCGCGCACGGGGCGATCGTGTGCCTGTGCCTCGGCGTCGCGATCGGCATCCACGTCGGCCGGCCGCTGCCGGCCGCGGCCGCAGGGCCCTTCATCGGCGTGATCGCGGCGGGCGTGTTCTACCTGCTCGCCCCGCAGATGCGGATGATCGCCATGTTCCCGGCGTGGATGGCCTTCTGGATCCTCTTCGCTCTGCTGCAAATGAGCCTCCGCCGCGGTGACGGCGCCGGCGGGCGCCGCGGCCCGCGGCGTGATCGCGGCCGTCCTCTCGGGCCTCGCGTTCTACACGCCATCTCGGGGATCTGGACGGGACCGTCCGCGCACGAACCGCCGAACGCCGCCGTCCATTTCGCGGCCTGGACGTTCGCGTTCCTTCCGGGGTTCCTTGCCCTCTTCTGGCGCCGGTAAGCCGCTGACGCGCGTGCTCGCCCGCGACGTCGCCGGGCGGCAGCCGCGTCAAGGGACGCGCGTATCACCTCGACGGCGCGGTCAAGAAGATGGCCGGCACGCCGTGGCGTGTCGATGCGTCCGTCAGGCGGCGAGCGCCCGTACGGCGTCGAGATCGAGCGCGACGCCGGCGGCGCGTTCACCGCCTCCTGCGACTGCCCCTACTTCCAGGATCGCTTCGTCATCTGCAAGCACATCTGGGCGTCGCTCCTCGAGGCCGAGCGCCGCGGCTATCTTCTCGGGGACGGCGATCTGCCCGAGAACAGCGACGCTCGACCCCGCCGATCGCGGCGACGTGCTCCGATCCGGATGCTCCACGCCCGCGGAGGTCGCGCGCGCGCGCCGGGCGCGCGACGGCGCGGCGTCCGCGTCCCTGGGAGAAGTTCCTCGAGGAGTTCTCGCGCAACCTCACGCGAGGCCGAGTCGCACACCGGCGCTGCCGCGCTTTCGCCGACTGCGCAGATCGTCTACGTGATCGATCGCGCCGCGACGATTGCCGGCGACGACGCTCGCGCTCGATCTGCAGTCGCGGCAGCGCAAGAAGAACGGCGAGTGGGGCCGGCCGAAGCCCGCGCCGGTCGGCAGCGCGCGATCTCGGAAGACTGCCGGAGCGCGGCGGACCGTCAGATCGTCCCGCTGCTGCTCGGCGCGAGCGATCCCTCATCCCCGGCCATGGCTTCTCGAGCCACGTTCGCCCGCGCGTCGTTCCGCCTCGCGCCTCCGCTCGTCGAGCGCGTGCTGCCGCTCATCGGGCAGTCCGGCCGGACGTTCCTGCGCGTCCAGCCGTCGCCCGGTGAGCAGCTCGTGCAGCTTGGCTGGGACGATGGTCCGCCGTGGACGTTCCGGCTGGAGATCGTCCACGCCTCCGGCGACGAGGGCTTCTCGATCGACGGCGCCCTCGTCCGCGGCGACGAGCGGCTCGCGGTGCGCGCGCCGTGGCTGGTCCTCCCGAGCGGCTACATCGTCCACGGCAACCGCATCGCGCGGCTGGATCCGAGCGGCGCGTTCGCGTGGCTGGCGCAGCTCCGCGGATCGGGGCCGATGGTGATCCCGCCGGGCGCCACGGGGCAGCTGCTCGACGTGCTCGCGCGGTCCGGCGTGGACCCGTCGGATCTGCCCGACGAGCTGCAGTTCGAGATCGTGAACGAGTCGCCGCGGCCATGGGTCAGCGTGCGCGCCGATACGCGCGGTCGGCCCGGCCTCGCCCGCCGCCAACCTGCACGCCAACGTCACGTTCGACTACGGCGGGCACGTCGTGTCGCCGGGATCCGGGGCGACGACGTTCGATTCCGTGCCGCCGGCTGCTGATCCGCCGCGACGTCGCCGCCGAGCAGGCGGCCGCTCAACCGGCTCGCGCAGGCCGGGTTCTGGCGGCAGTGGGACTACGAGTCCGCCCGGCAGCACTTCGCGATCACCATCGATCGTTTTCCCGCCGCGGTCCGCGAGCTCGTCGCCGAAGGCTGGCGCGTCGAGGCGGAAGGCCGCGCCTTCCGATCTGTCGAGTCGATGAAGTCCGACGTCACGATCCGGGATCGATTGGTTCGAGCTGCACGGCTCGGTCGATTTCGGCGGCGGCCAGGTCGTGCGCGCTGCCGCGCCTGCTCGAAGCGTTCCGCCACGGCCGCGCGACGGTGACGCTGGACGACGGGACGACGGGGATCGTGCCGGAGGAGTGGCTGCGGAGCTGGGCCGGGATCGCCGGCGTCGGCGAGACGGCCGGCGACCACGTGCGCTTCAAGCTGTCGCAGGTCGCGCTGCTCGACGCGGCGCTCGAGGCGCAGCCGGCCATCGCCGTCGACGAGCGCTTCGCCCGCGTGCGCGACGAGCTGTCGTCCTTCAGCGGCATCGCGCCGCTCGACGCCGCCTCGTCGTTTGCCGGGCAGCTGCGCGACTATCAGCGCGACGCGCTCGGGTGGTTCGCGTTCCTGCGCAGCGCTTCGGCTTCGGCGGCTGCCTGGCCGACGACATGGGGCTCGGCAAGACCGTCATGGTGCTCGCGTGGCTCGATCAAGCCTCCGTGCCGCGAAGGAGGTCCGGCCCCGTCGCTCGTCGTCGTTCCGCGATCCGTGGTGTTCAACTGGAAGGAGGAGGCGGCGCGGTTCGCGCCGAAGCTGCGCGTGCTCGACTTCAGCGGCGCCGACCGCTCCGTCGATCATCTCGATCGCTACGACATCGTCCTCACGAGCTACGGCACGCTGCGGCGCGACGCGCTGCTGCTCAAGGACGTCGAGTTCGAGTACGCGATCCTCGACGAGGCGCAGACGATCAAGAACGCCAACACGGCGGCCGCGAAGGCGGCGCGGCTGATCCGCGTCGAAGCACCGGCTGGCGCTGAGCGGCACGCCGATCGAGAATCATCTCGGCGAGCTGTGGAGCCTGTTCGAGTTCCTGAACCCCGGGCTCCTCGGCACGTCGTCCGCCTTCGCGCGGCACCGCGGCGCGGCCGCGAAGCAGGATCGCGCCGCGCTCGACGTGCTCTCGCGCGGCATCCGTCCGTTCATCCTGCGCCGGACGAAGGCGCAGGTCGCGCCCGAACTCCCGGCGCGGACGGAGCTGACGATGCACTGCGACATGGTCGGCGCGCAGAAGGAACTGTACGACGAGCTGCGCGATCACTACCGGACGGCGCTGCTGGGGCGCATCGCGCGCGACGGGCTGCAGAAGTCGAAGATGCACGTGCTCGAGGCGCTGCTGCGGCTGCGCCAGGCGGCCTGCCATCCCGGCCTGATCGACGCGCGGCACGCCGACGTGCCGTCCGCGAAGTTCGAAGCGCTCCTGCCGCAGCTCGCGGAGGTGCGCGAGGAGGGACACAAGGCGCTGGTCTTCTCGCAGTTCACCAGCCTGCTCGCCCTGCTGCGCCCGCGTCTCGACGCCGCGGGGATGACCTACGAATACCTCGACGGCCGGACGAACGATCGGCAGGCGCCGGTCCACCGGTTCCAGACCGATCCGCAGTGCGGCGTGTTCCTGATCAGCCTGAAGGCGGGCGGCCTCGGCCTGAACCTGACCGCGGCCGAGTATGTGTTCCTGCTCGATCCCTGGTGGAACCCCGCGGTCGAGGCGCAGGCGATCGATCGCGCGCACCGGATCGGCCAGGCCCGCCACGTGTTCGCATACCGGCTGCTCGCGACCGGGACCGTGGAGGAAAAGATCGCGGAGCTCCAGCGGAGCAAACGCGACCTCGCCGAAATGATCCTCAGGCGGATGCGGGGCTGCTGCGCAATCTGAAGCAGGAGGATTTGGAGATCTTGCTGTCTTAGTTCTCTGACGCGCCGACCTGAAGGTCGGCGGCTGCGAGTGGAGTGGGTTAGCCCTGTCTTAGCGACGCGACAATGGAGACGAGCTCGGCGGGTTCGATCGGCTTGGCCATATGCCAGTTGAAACCGGCCTCGAGCGCGCGCCGTCGATCGGCGGTCCGCGCGTAGGCGGTCACCGCGATCGCGACGAGCGGTTCCCCCTGACGCAGCGCCGTCGCCTGTGCGAGCAGGGAATAGCCGTCGTCGCCGGGCATCTCGATATCCGAGATCAGGATGTCGACTGGCTCCTCGGCGAGGATGCGCAGGGCGGCCGCGGCCGACGCCGCCGTCACCACGGCCGCGCCGGCCGAGTCCAGGATCGATCCGAACAGCTCGCGCGCGTCCACCTCGTCGTCGACGACGAGCACGCGGATCCCGTCGAGGCGATCGGTCTCGGCGCGCGGCCGCGCCACTTCGCCGGGGCGCGCTCGGCCCCTTCGTCCACGCGCACCGGGTTCACCGGCAGGCTCACGCGGAACCTCGCGCCCCGCCCTTCTCCCGGGCTCTCGGCCGTGACGGTCCCGCCGTGCAGCTCGACGAGATGACGGACGATCGCCAGCCCGAGACCGAGTCCGCCGAAGCGGCGCTCGACCGCCGCGTCCCCCTGCCGGAACCGCTCGAACACGATGCGGCAGGAAGTCGGCGGCGATCCCGCCGCCGGTGTCGCTGACGACGATGTCGACCTGCGTGTCGCTGCGCGTGAGCGCGGAGGCGCACCGTGCCTCCCTCGGGCGTGAAGCTTGATCGCGTTGGACAGCAGGTTCCACGCGACCTGCTGAACGCCGATCCGGATCCGCGGTGATGAGCGGCGTGTCCGGATCCAGATCGGTCTCGAACGTGATGCGCTTGGCCGCCATCGCCGGGCTCACCGTTTCCACCGCCGCCCGCAGGACGTCCGCGACGCTGATCGCACGGGCGTCGAGCCGGAGCTTACCGCTGATCGCGCGCGCACACGTCGAGCAGATCGTCGATGAGGCGGGTCTGCGCGTGCGCGTTCCGCTCGATGGCCGCGATCGCGCGCGCCTGCTGCGGCGGCTCCAGCGCCTTGGTGCCGAGGACGCGCGCCCACCCGTAGATCGCCGTGAGCGGCGTGCGCAGCTCGTGCGACACCGTCATCAGGAACTCGTCTTTCAGGTAGCTCGCGGCCTCGGTCTCTTTCCGCGCGCGCCGCTCGCGATCCAGCGCGGCCTCGAGGCGCTCGTTCGAGTCACGCAGGTGCACCGCTTCCTGCTGCTGCACCGCGGCGGGCTCGCGCTCGGCGCGGGCGCGCGCGTCGACGACGGAAGAGCACCCTCACCATCGCCGCGAGCGTCAGCGTGAGCGCGCCGAACGCCGTCGCCGTCACGCGGGCGCTGGCGCCGCCAGTCCTCCAGCACATCGTCTTCGCTGAGCGACACGGCGACGACCACCGGCGGCTGCCCGATCGCCCGGTAGGCGCTCATGTACTGCCGGCCGTCCGGCACGAGCGGCGCGTGCAGCACGCCGGCCGGCTGCTGCCGCGCCAGCACCAGGATGGGATCGTTCTGGGCCGCGGCGTTGATCGGGTTCGTCTCCGACGGCTCGCGAAAGAGCACCACGCCATCCGGATGGAGGACCGAGATCACGCCGTCCGGGCCGACGTCGAGCGTCTTGAAGAATTCGCGGTACGCTCCGGGCAGCACCGTCGCCACGAGGATACCGTCGAATGCGCCGTCCGGCGTCGTCAGCGGCCGGCCGACCGGGATGATGAACTGGACCGGCGTGGCGACGGTCTGGAACGGCCGATCGAGCACGAGCGAGTTCCGCCGCCGGCGGCGAGCCGCTGGAAGATATAGCTGTTGCTGCGCGATTCGCCGACGATGCGGCTGATCGTCGAGTGCGTGATCGTGCCGGCGCGATCCGTTACGCTGATGGAGCCGCTCTCGGCAGCGCCGCCTTCGCCGCCGCAAGGATCGCGTCCCAGGTGTCATTCGAGGCGGCGGCGCCGGCGCGCTGGGCGTGCACCGCCAGCTGCCTCAGGGCGGCGTCCGCGGACGTGAAGGAGCCCCGGATGTACTCGGACAGCACGCTCGACAGATTCTGGGCGCGCGTGTCGGCGGCCTTCAGCACGCGCTCCCGCCGCCACCAGAGATCGGCGGTCACAGGACCGCGACGGCCACGAGGACCGTCACGGTGAAGGCAATGATGTTCACTTTGGGCCGGCGGCGGATCGCGCCGGCCAGGCTGGAGAAATACGCCAATCGGGAATTACGCCTCGCGGCGTGCCCGGGTGAAACCCGAGCCTGGCTACCTGGCCAGTGCGCCTGCAATCGCGGGAGCGACGCGGTTCGCGCTCGAGAGGATCCAGGTTGGAGACGACGAAGACGCCCACGACGACTGCGCGTCCATCACCGCGTTGGCTCCCGGGGTGCCTCCCGCGATGGCGTTCCGCCCGTCCGCGCGCCCTTGGGTTCGTCGGCGAGCCGGAGGTACCACGCCGTCATCTTCGGGCTCAGCAGCGTGCCGTCGCGCAGCGCCGTGTCGAACGCCAGCAGGTCGGACGCGCGGGTGAAGGATCCGCCCGCCGCGGATCCGTGTCTGCCGTCCGGTCTCCTTGTCGTGGACGAGATCCACTCCCGCGCGGTGATAGCCGAGCGCGACGTTCAGGATCGCCATACGCCAGGAAGCCGGCGCCCGTCATCCCGGCGGGCTTGAACACCCGGTCCGCGATGTAGCGCTCGTAGGGCATCCCCGAGACGCGCGCGATGATCTCGCCGAGCACGATGTAACAGCCATTGCAGTAGCTGGTTGTCGGCGCCAGGCGCGAACAGCAGCGGCTCCGGCGCGACCATGCGGAAGTAGTCGGCATTCGTTGGCCGGCACGGTCCGGCGCGACTCGAAGCGCGGGTCGAAGATGTCCACGATGCCGACTCGATGGGTGAGGAGCTGTTCGATCGTGGCGGCCCTGGCCGGCGGCGTTGGGATAATCGGGGAGCCGCGTGCCGAGCGTGTCCGAGAGCGCGAGCTTGCCCTCGCCGATCAGCTGCGCGATCGCCGCGCGGGTGAACGCCTTGCCGATGGAGGCGATGTTGAACCGCAGGTCCGGCGTGTTCGAGGATCTTCTTCTCGCGATCCCGCGAGACCGTAGCCCTTTCGAAGACCTTCGCGCCGTCCTTCGAGACGACCACCACGCCGGCGGGAGTCGCCCGACGCCGCGAGTTTTTCGAGGTAGCCGTCGAGCCCGCGCGTGAGATCCGCGGCGCTCATCGACGCGTCGATCGGCGGGGCGGCAGCGGCGGCCCGCCGACGGGTCCGCCAATCCTTCCCTGTGAGGCGTTGAGAACGGCCGCCAGACCCGCGACGAGGACGAGTGTCGAAGTTGTAGTCTCATGCCCGCCAGTGTGGCGGGTGGGTGTGAAGGACTCGTGAAGCCAGGTTCACGGCAGGCGCGGCTCGAACTTGACCTGCAGCGTCACGGGCGTGACGATCGGCGACCCGTTCAAACGCGCGGGTTCGGCCGTCCAGCCGCGGACCGTCTCGATCGCCGCGTCGGTGAGCGCGGCGGGGCCGCCGATGAAGGAGACGCACTGCGCGCTGCCATCGAGATCGATGATGGCCTGGAGCCTCACCGGACGATCGGTCGCGGTCTGTCCGCCGGCAGCGACGGCGGCGGCGTCTTGCCCGGTTTCGCGTTGGTGTATTTCATCGGCAGCAACGCCTCGTTCGACGTGCCGCAGCCGCCGTCCGGATACGCAATCTTGATCGCGTCGGTCGCGCGGGGGCGGTCGATCAGAAACGTGGCCGCGATCGCGCCCGCGGGCAGGTCCATGCCCGGCAGGAGCCGCGCGAGCGCCTCGCCCGTCGCGATCTCGCCGTCACGGCGCGGCGGCGGGCCCTGTCCCGGGACGATGTCGATCGAGGCCGGCGCGACGGGTGCCTTGTCGCCGCACCGCAGCGGAGTGCGCCACGACCACCATGCGCGTCCGCATCAGCTCCAGCGACGGCGTCTTCGGATCGATGGGCGTGCCGGCCGCCGACGCCGCCCGCGAGGCGCGCGCGATCACCCGGAAGTGATCGATCAGCACGCCGTGCGCGCTGCTGCCGTCCACGTCGAGCGAGATCGGCGCGAAGTCTTTCACCGCGCCCTGTTCGATCGCCAGTTGCAGCAGGCTTTCGGCCGCGAGCATGCCGTCGGCGGCGGCGCGCTCAGCCCGATGGGCACGGCGCACGTGAATCCCTTCGGCGCCTTCAGCGCGTCGTCGAAGTGGTAGCCGTCGAGATAGAAGGTGACGGGCTTGTCGAGGCCCGGGTAGGTGACCTCATGCGCGTCGAGGATGGTCCGTCCTTCTTTGTCGACGTCGGGGCGGAAGGCCCCGGTCCGTTTGTATGTGAGCGGCTCGCCCATCGGTCCGCGGGGCGTCCAGATGCCCGTCGCTCGCGCGCCGCGACATACACGGCGCCGCCGCCCACCTGGATGGCATGGTCCCTCGGTCGTCGCGAACGCCGGCTCATCCGAGATCCCGCAGGACGATGCCGGCGCCTGCGCCACGCGAGTGTCATCAGGACCGCGAGCATGCTCCCAATCGTAACTCCGGGGACGGGACCCCGGACTGGCTGGATCGCAGACTTGACCGGATCCCGAGTGGCGTGCATCCTGCAGAGGTCGAGAGGTGTCGTTGAAAGGACTTGTCGATCCGGCTCAACAGGAGGTGGTCCGCGACGAGCGGCGTCTCCTCAATGACCTGCGCACCAGCCTGGTCCGCTTCGGCGCCAGCGACGAGCACATGGCGCCGCTCGAGCGCTCCATCGAGCAGCTCGACGAGTTGTTCCTGCTCGTCGTGGTCGGGGAGTTCAACGCGGGCAAGAGCGCCTTCATCAACGCCCTCGCGGGCCAGCGCGTCGCCGAAGAAGGGGTCACGCCGACCACCGCGCGTGACGCCGGTGCGGCTCGGCGACATCAGCATCGTCGACACGCCGGGCACCAACGCCGTCATCCGCGAGCACGAGCAGATCACGTCCGACTACGTGCCGCGCGCGGATCTCGTCCTCTTCGTGACGTCCGCCGATCGGCCGTTCACGGAGACCGAGCGGCTGTTCCTCGAGCGCATCCGCGACTGGGGCAAGAAGGTCGTCGTCGTCATCAACAAGATCGACATCCTCGCCGCCGAGGCGGACCAGGCCGAGGTCCGCGCCTACGTGGCCGGCAACGCGCGCACGGCTGCTCGGCGTCACCCCGGAGATCTTTCCCGTCAGCGCCCGGGCGGCGTTCCGCGCGAAGAACGGCGAGCCGCAGTTGTGGACGTCGAGCGGATTCGAGCCGCTCGAGCGCTACATCACCACCACGCTCGACCAGGCCGCGCGCACGCAGCTGAAGCTGATGAATCCGCTCGGCGTCGGCGCCGCGCTGATCGATCGCTACGCCGTGTCGACGCGCGAGCGGACGGCCGCGCTGCAGGAGGACGTCGCGCTGCTCGAGGACGTCGAGGGACAGCTCGGCCACTTCGAGCGGGACATGACGCGCGAGTTCGAAGGGCGGATGGCGACGGTCGACAACGTCCTGCTCGAAATGGAGCGCCGCGGCCACGATTTCTTCGACGACACGATGCGGATCGGCCGCGTGATGGACCTGCTGAACCGGTCGCGCGTGCAGGAAGGCTTCGAACGGCAGGTCGTCGGCGACGCGCCCCAGCAGATCGAGAAGCGGGTCAACGACCTGATCGACTGGCTGGTCGACGCGGACTTCCGGCAGTGGCAGCGGATCACGAAACACCTGTCCGATCGCCGCCGCGCGTTCCGCGACCGCATCGTCGGCCAGGCGCAGGACGACGAGGAGTCGCGCCCGTTTCACGACGAGCGGAAGCGCATGGTCGACACCGTCGGGCGCGCGGCACAGACCGTGGTCGAGACCTACGATCGCCGCCGCGAGGCGAGCCAGCTGGCCGACGGCGCGAGAAACGCCGTGGCGACCGCCGCCGCGGCAGGAGCCGGCGCGTTGGGTCTCGGCACCCTGATCACCGTCGTCGCGAGCACGGCGGCCGCCGACGTGACCGGGATCGTCCTCGCCAGTGTGGTCGCCGCGCTGGGGTTCTTCGTCATTCCGGCCAGGCGGACCAGGGCGAAAGCGGAGATGCGGAAGAAGATCGCCGACGTCCGCGCGCGGCTGTCGTCCGCGCTCCGGGCGCAGTTCCAGGAAGAGATCGGCCGCAGCATCGCGCGCCTGCGGGAGGGCATGGGTCCCTACAGCCGCTTCGTGCGCGCGGAAGGGGAGAAGCTGCGAGAGACCGAGGCGCGGCTCGCGCAGTTGCGGGCCGAGCTGGATACCCTCAGGCAGAGAATCAGAACATTCGCGGCCGAACTCCCCTGAGTCTCCGGTCGTATGGCTACCGTATGAAGACGCCACTCTAGCTGCCGCCGCCGTTCTCACGACCCTGGCCGTCTCAACCGGGGCCGCGCCGGCGGCTTTCAGAGCACGTTCGGGCAGCCCGTCGACAAGGCGTTCGCCAAGGGGGCGTCATCCGGATGAGGCTGTCGGCGGGGGACTACAAGATCATCGGGTCGCCCGACGACAAGATTCGGCGTGGAATGGCGCGCGGATCGCGCCGAACAGGCGGACAGGCTCAAGGCCGACGCGGAGATCAAGGGGACCACGGCCGTCATCAGCACGAGCGGCTTCAAGAACGGCATCCACTTCACGATCAGCGTGCCGGCGCGGAGCGACATCGAGATCGACCTGAGCGCGGGGGACCTCGACGTCCGCGGGATCGAGGGCAACAAGCGAGTCGAAAGCTGGGCCGGCGACGTCACGATCGATGTCGGGCAACCGGATCAGATACAGAGCGTCGAGGCATCGGTCCGGGCGGGGGACCTCAACGCCCGGGCGTTCAACGTCTCGAAGGGAGGCCTGTTCCGATCCTTGTCTTGGACAGGCAAGGGCGCCTACACGCTGGTCGCCAAGCTCGTCGCCGGCGACCTGACGCTGCGCTAGCCGATCCCCGATCCCCGATCCCCGATCCCCGATCCCCGATCCCTGATCCCCGATCCCTGATCCTGATCCCCGATCCCCGATCCCCGACCTACTCGGCTCGCAGGGCGACCAGGGGTCGACGCGCGTCGCCCGGCGCGCGGGATCACGCACGCGGCGATCGCGACTACGGTCAAGATCGACGTGATGGTTCCGAACGTGACCGGATCGGTCGGCGTCACCTGGACGAGGAGCGTGGTCAACACGCGGCTGAGCCCGAACGCGCCGGCCAGGCCCAGCGACAGGCCGAGCCCCATCTGCCAGAGGCCGCGCTTCAGGATCAGCCACGACACCTGGCGGCTCTCGGCGCCGAGCGCCATGCGCACGCCGATTTCCGTCGTCCGCTGCGTCACCGAATACGCCATGACGGCGTAGAGCCCCACCGCGGACATGACCAGGGCGATCACCGCAAAGATCGCGAACAGCGTCCCGAAGACGCGGTACGGCCACATCTGTTGCTCCAGCATCTGCGTCATCGTCCGCACGGCGAAGGTCGGCTGGTCTGGATCGACCGCGCCAACCTCGGTGCGGACGGCTTTCAGGATGGCGGCGGCGTCGAGACGGCTCCTGATCAGGAGCGAGCCGCCTGACGGGGGTTCTGGCGGTGCGGCACGTGCATCACCGCGGGCGGCTCCGCGTCCTGCGGGTTCGAGTGCCGGATGGTCGGGCTGACGCCGACAATCGTGCGCCACACGGGAACAGGCGGGGCCGGTTGCCCCGGCGCCGGCTTGCCCGGTATGAAACGGATGCGGCGGCCGATCGGATCCTCATTGGGAAAGAACTGCGCCACGAACTTCTCGTTGACGATCGTGTTCTCCTGGCCCGGCCGTTCCGTCCGTGTCGCGGAACAGCCGTCCGCGCCGAAGCTGCACGCCGACCGTGTCGAAGAATCGCGGACTGATGGTCACGATACCGACATCGGGCGCGCGCTCTTCCGGCTTGCGCGGGGGACGTCCTTCGATGTCGATGCCGCGGCGGCCGCCCCCGAACGGAGGCACGCCCGTCGTGAACGACACGCGACTCGACGCCGGCAATCGCCTCGAGCCGCGGGAGAAGGCGATCGTAGAACGCGATGCGCGCATCGGGCCGGACGCCGGGCGGGATCGCCGGGGCGCTCGCGCCGGGTGCCGGCGGCGCGGGATACTTGCTGTTCGGCAGCTGCAGATCCATCGAGACCAGGTTCTCCGTGCGAATCCCGATGTCGATGGTGTAGAGCTTCAGGAAGCTCCGGATCATCAGGCCCGCGCCGACGAGCAGCACCAGCGTCAGGGCGAGCTCGAGGACCACCATCGTCCCCGTCAGCCATCGCGCGCGACGGCCGCCGGCGTTGCCGCGGCCGCCCTCCTTGAGCACCTCGTTGACGTTGGTCTTCGTCACCTGCAGCGCCGGCGCGAGCCCGAACAGGACGCCCGTCAGGACGCAGATCGCTGCGAGATAGGCGAAGACGGTGCAGTCCATCGTGAACCGAATCCACGATGGCTTGCCGACGTCGGCCACCGCGCGATCGAAAAGCCGGACGCCGATCGCCGCGAGGCCGAGGCCCAGCACGCCGCCCAGCGTTCCGAGCAGCACACTCTCGACCAGCAGCTGGCGGATCACGCGCCAGCGCGTCGCGCCGAGCGCGATGCGGACGGCCACCTCGCGCGATCGATGCACCGACCGCGACAGCTGGAGGTTGGCGACGTTGGCGCACGCGATGAGCAGGACGAACCCGACCGCCCCCAGCATCGCCAGCATCACCGTCCGGATCTTGCCGCCGTTGAACCGCTCGTTGAAGGTGTCGACGCGGGCCCCGATGATCTCCTTGTTCGTATCGGGATAGGCGGCGGCCAGGCGCGCGGCGATCCCGTTCAGTTCGGTGAACGCCTGCCGCCGGCTGGCATCGGGCCGCAGCCGGCCGAACACCTGCAGGAATCTCGAGCTCCGCTTCTGCTGTTCGGCCGTCAGGACGAGGGGCGTCCACAGCTCCGTGTTCGAGGGAAATTGTTCGCCTTGCGGCATCACGCCGATGATCGTGGCCGGCTTGCCGTCCAGCTTGAGGATCTTGCCGAGGATGCCGGGCTCCTCGCCGTAACGGCTCTTCCACATCGCGTGCCCGATGAGGACGACGCTTTCGCCGCCGGTGCGCTCGTCGTCGGGCGGTGAAGTTCCGTCCGATGACCGGGCGGACGGCGAGGAGCGGGAACACGTTGACGAGAGCGAGGCGCTGCGCGCGCGCTTTGCGGGGCGGACCGATCGTCGCTGACGTTGACGCCGTTGTTGCTGAAGGCGGCGAGCCCTTCGAACGCCTTCGACTGGGCGCTGCCAGTCCTGGAAATCGAGCGGCGACACGCTGTTGGGATTGCCGTCCTTGTCCTGCGACCCGAGCATGTAGAGGTAGGCGGAGTCCTGGTAGGGCAGGCCGCGGATCAGGATGGCGTTGACCAGGGTGAACACCGTCGCATTGACGCCGATGCCCAGGGCCAGGGCGACGATGGCCACTGCCGAATACCAGCGCTCCTTGAGCAGCAGGTGAAAGGCGAAGCGTAAATCCCGTAACATTTCGCTATCCATTACGTAATAAGGATCGAAAAGTTAACGGGAACGCCTTTTTGCAAACCTCTGTGCCCGTTCTTCCGTCTGAGAACATATGTCTATCTTCCAGAAGCTGTTCTCGAAGAAACCCGAGGCCGGCAAGGCTCGGGTCCGCGTGTGCGTCGAGTGCGGCATGCCCGTGGCCGAGCACAAGGATTGGTGCAGCATCTTCCGGACCCAGCAGGAGATGGATGCCAAGGCCCGCGTGACCCGCGCCCAGCAGGCCTGACGCCGGGATCAGGGGCCGCCCGCCCGGGTCCGCCCGCCAGGGCCTGCCCGGAGGGTCGCCTATAATCGTCTCCGATGGCGGGGTTCGACAAAGCGGAGACGATCTGGTTCAACGGCTCGTTCGTCCCCTGGGACGAGGCCCGCGTGCACGTCATGGCGCACGGGCTGCACTACGGCACGGGCGTGTTCGAAGGCCTGCGATCATGCGGCACCCTGGACGGCACTGGCGGTCTTCAGGCTCCACGAGCACATCACCCGAATGTTCGAGTCGGCGGCGATGTACGAGATGGAGATCCCTACTCCGGCCGAGCAACTATCCGCCGCGACGCTCGAGCTCCTCCGCCGCAACGACCTCGTCGACACCTACATCCGCCCGATCGCCTACTTCGACGCGTACTCGCTGTCGGTGTGGCCCCGCGGCTGCCCGGTCAGCGTCGCCATCAGCCGCGATGCCGCGCAAGGGGGCTATCTCGGCGCCGGCGCCTCGGAAGGCGTGCGCGTCTGCATCTCGAGCGTGCGGCGCTTCGACGCGTCCGCGATTCCGACCACCGGCAAGGCCTGCGGGCAATACCTCAACTCCGTGCGCGCGCGGTGCAGGACGCGATGCGCCGCGGCTTCGACGAGGCGATTCTTCCTGAATCAGCGCGGGGAGGTCGCGGAAGGATCCGGCGAGAATCTCTTCCTCGTCAAGGACGGCGGGCTGACGACCAACGACGAAGAGGCCGGCGTGCTGATGGGCATCACGCGGGCGTCGGTCATCGAGCTCGCGGGCACGCTGGGGATTCCGGTGCGCGTGGCGCCGATCACGGTTGACGACATGCGCGGCGCCGACGAGCTCTTCTTCACGGGCACGGCGGTCGAAGTGACGCCGATCAAGGAGCTCGACGGAGACCCCGTCGCCGGCGGCCTGCGCGGTCCGGTCACCACCCGTCTCCAGCAGGCCTTCCTCGACATCGTCAAGGGCCGCGATCCGCGTTACCGCCACTGGCTCGCCTACGTCACGTAAAATAGCAGTCCCCGGCGAGGAGGTTCGATGAGGCGTATCGCGACGACGTGTGTGGTGTTGTGCTCGCTGGCCGTGTCAGCGCGCGCGGCTGATGTGCTGTCGCAGCTCGGGATTACGCTCGACCTGGCGAAACAGGCGGTCGACTCCGTCATCAACAGCGGGGTCTACCAATCCGGGCTGCCCGCGGGCCGCGTTCAAGCTGCTGCCGCCGGCGCGCGCGGCGAAGCGGCCTCGGCGGGCGTCGCGTGGCTCAAGACCTACACCGCGTCTCCCGCGTTCAAGCAGCAAGTACGCCCAGATTCGCGAGTCGCACAAGCCCGCGCCGCCGGAGTTCTCCGGCACGCCTGACGAGGAATTGAAGAAGGCGGACGAGGAACAGAAGCAGCAGCGTGAAAACTCGAAGAAGGCGATCGCCACGCTGCCGGCCGACCAGCGCGCGCAGGTCGAAGAGGCGATGAAGGCGGCGCAGGCGATCACCGCGCAGATGAACACGCCCGAGATGCGCAAGATGCGCCTCGACGCGATTATCGCCGGGCGCACTGAGCGCACGACCAGTACCAGCAGGAGCTGGCGACGTGGACACGCAACTTTCCCGAGAACGCCTCCCCGGTCATCGCGAAGCGCCTGCGCGAGTTCCTCGCCGTCAGCGCCGACGTCGACTTCGCCGCGACGCTGACGTCGCGCAACGGGAAGATGGTGTCCGAGAACCCGGCCTACGAGCGCAAGCCGGGGCAGTGGAAGATGTGCTACCGCGCGGGGAAGGAAGCGACGGCCGCCGCCCGCGCCGCGGTGCAGGCCTGGCTCAAGGAGCTCGGCGGCTAGCGACGGCTAGGGGTCAGATCTTGATTTTTGCGTTTTCGACAGAATCTCAACAGCCATCTTCTTCATCTGAGCGCGGTTACTTCAAACCACGCCTGGCTTCCGGCCCGGCGCACCCACCGCCAGATCGTGCTGGGATGGCAGCGCAGGACGTCACCGATTTCCTTCAGCGTATAGGCGTGCCGGCAGAACGCCTCGTAGACGGCGTCATCTCTTGCAAGATCCCCATCGGCGCCGTCGAGCAAGCGAGCCAGCGCCGGACGCGTGGCGAACCGTTCGACGTAGTTGAATTCACAGTTGGCCCGGTGCGGCTCCACCAGCGGATCGATGGTCTTTGCGAGCCTGTCCGAACCCTCGAACAGGCGTCCCCAGATGTCCCGAAGCGGCTCACCGCTCATGACAAATGTCGCCAGGCGCGGCCGTGCTTCCGCGAGCGACGCCGCGTCGAAAGCGGAGCAGACCTCCCCCAAGCGCAAAGGCCGGCACGGGGCGAGTCCCATCGTGGCGCGGTAACTGCTCCACGGCCAGTCCGCTGGGTTCGTCACATACCCAGCCGCGACAGGGTTCAGCACCGAGATACCGCAACGCGTTGAGGGAAATAGACGGGACCCTCGACCAGCTTGCACTCTGTAGGGGCCCCCATCACGTGTCCCTATGCGCGCATGCCGCGCGTTGAACCACTCGCAATAGTGCGAGTTCAACTGCTGCATCATGCGCCAGAGCGGGAAAGGTGGTTGGTGACAGCAGCAGATGGGCATGAGTTTTCATCTGGCAGAAGGCATGACACGTCACCGCGAATCTGTCGAGTGTTTCGCCCGTGAGCTCCAGGGTAAGCTCGCGTGATCACGATCGTCCGTGAAGATGATTTGCCGGTCATTGCCGCGCGACATGACGTGGGCCGGCATGTCCGGCACGAACGCGGAGAGGACGGGTCCACGCGATCGCTAGAGCAAGACGACCGCCGTGCAGCGCCGCGCGCGAAAACGGGCCAGATTTCGTCGCGGGCGACTTCGCGTGTTTCGAAAGGGTTTAATAGGTAGCGTACTTCCGGGATTAGGGGATCGCCGTAACTGCGTCGGTCGCCTGTGGAAAACGCAAAAATCAAGATGCGACCCCAAGCCTCGGTGCCCGTCGCCCTCAGCGGAGCGGATGGACGTTCTCGACGTCATCCGCGGCGTCGCGGTGTTCGGCATTCTCGTCGTGAACGTCTACGCCTTCAGCGGCTACGGGTTCATCTCCGCCGCGCAGAAGGCGGCGCTGCCGGCGTCCGGGTTCGACGAGATGTCCGACGTTCTCGTCGGGCTCCTGGCTGAAGGCAAGTTCTACTGCCTGTTCTCCTTCCTTCTTTGGCGTGGGATTCTCGGTCTTCATTCAGCGCGCATCCGCTCGGGGCTCCGGACGCGATCCGGGCTGTTCAAGCGCCGGCTCCTGGGCCTGCTCCTGATCGGCCTCGCCCACACGCTGTTCATCTGGTTCGGCGACATCCTCGTGACCTACCGCCGTGCTCGGTTTTGCCCTGATTCCCTTCGTGCGCCGCGACGACCGCGTCGTGCTGCGCTGGGCCGCGATCATGCTGCTCGCGCCGATCGCGCTCTACGCCCTGTTGATGGCGCTCGCCAGCGTCGGTCCGCCGCCGCCGGCGCAGTCCGCCGGCACCGGGCTGCCGCCGATCCTCGCCACCGCGATCGACGGCATCGCGGGCGGCAACTACCTCGATCTTCTGCGCGGGAACGTCATCTTCACGATCGCGAATATGGTCCGGCGCCTGCTGTTGATGTTCTTTCCGCGCGTGCTCAGGATGTTCCTTCTGGGCTTCTACGCCGGACGCGCGGGGATCTTCGCGCGTCTCGACGCGCATGCCGCGCTCCTGCGCCGGGTGTGTGTGATCGGCCTTGCCGCCGGCTTGCCGCTCTCGCTCGTCGGGACGGAACTCTCGAGCGACGTGCCGGGCCCGCCCGACCTGCGGGGGCTGATCGAGACGATCCTGCAGTCGATCTCCTCACCGGCGCTGGCTCTCGCGTACGGCGGGATTGTGCCTGCTGTTCCGCCGCGCGCCGCGCGCGATGCTCGCGCTGGCGCCGGCCGGGCGCATGGCGCTCACGAACTACCTCGCGCAGAGCGTCGCGGGCGTGCTCATCTTCTATGGAATCGGTTTCCGCCTGTTCGGGACGGTCTCGCTGACGAGGGCGCTGGCCGGATGCCTGGTGTTCTTCGTGGCGCAGACGATCGCGAGCCGAGCGTGGCTGTCGATCGCGATGTTCGGTCCGGCGGAATGGCTGTGGCGGACGTTTACCTACGGCAAGCGCTTCCCGCTCCTCAAAGCCCGCTGACGCGCCCGGCTACTGGACGTTGACCAGCAGGATGTCGAAGACGAGCGCCGCGTTCGGCGGAACGGTGCCGTCAGGGCTGCCGGTCGCGCCGAAGCCGAGCGACGGCGGGATGATCGCGCGGCGGGTCCCGCCGACCTTCATGCCGGTGACAGCCATGTCGAACCCCTTGATGAGCTGCGTGCTGCCGACCAGGCATGACAGCTGGCTGGCCTGGAACTGCGTGCCCTTGTGGTCGGCGGCGGTTTCGCTGTAGAACCAGCCGCCGTGCTGGACCGACGCCGTCGTGCCGGGCGTCGCTTCCGCGCCCGTGCCCACCGTCAGGTCCGTCTGGGAGTAGGCGACGCCGCTCTGGTCAGGTGCGGTGGGAGTGCTCGTGCCGTTGTTGCAGCCGGCCGCGGCGAACAGCAGGACGAGGACGACGAGCGAGCGGAGGAATCTCGAAGACAGCATCCTTCAAGTGTAGCGGCGGAAAGGGGGCCGAGGGAGCGTTGTCACGAAAAAGTCTTACCTCGACGCGTGCTTCTCAGGAATCGATCTTGATCAGCTCGATGTCGAAGACGAGCATGCCCTGCGGCTTCCCGGGCACCCCTTCATACGCGAGCCGCGCCGGGATCCAGAAGCGGCGCTTCTCTCCCTCGACCATCAGCTGCACCCCTTCGGTCCAGCCCGCGATCACCTCGTCCAGGCTGAACGTCGGACGGCTGCCCGCGCGAAACCGAGCTGTCGATCATCCGGCCGTCTGGTCGTCCATCCGGTGTAGTGGACCGTCACGATCGAATTGGGCCGCGGATGACGCGTCCCCGTCCCCGGCATGATGACTTTGCTGGCCAGGTTCGTCGACGTGCGCACCGCGTCGGCCGGGGCCGCGGCGACGTCGGGGGCGCAGGGATCGGCGTCATGTCCGAGGCGGTCCGCCGGAACAGGATGCGAGCGTGACGAACGTCGTGAGCGAGGAGCAGTCGCCTCAGCATATGAAAAGTGTACATTGAAGCATGCGCGCATTGCTGATAGTCGTTCTGATGGCCGCGACCGCGGTCGCCGCCGATCAACAGTCCTCGAATCCATACGCGTCGACGTATCGGGCACCGGCCTCGCGCGCGACGGTCATCCGGAACGCGACGATCCTCACGGCCGCGGGGCCCGCGATCGAGCGCGGATCGATCCTGCTGCAGAACGGCAAGGTCGCCGCCGTCGGCCAGACGGTCGACCGCGCCCGCCGGACGCGCGTCGTGATCGACGCGACCGGCAAGTGGGTCACGCCCGGCGTCATCGACACGCACTCGCACCTCGGCGTCTACGCCGCGCCCGGCATCGAGTCGCTGCAGGACGGCAACGAGATGACCAGCCCCAACACCGCGGAGGTCTCGTCCGGAGCACGCCATCTGGCCGCAGGATCCGCAGTTCGAGCTCGCCCTCGCCGGCGGCGTGACGACGATGCACATCCTGCCGGGGTCGGGCGAACCTGTTCGGCGGCCGCAGCGTGACGGTGAAGAACGTGCCGGCGCGGACCGCGGACGCGATGAAGTTTCCCGGCGCGCCCTACGGATTGAAGATGGCCTGCGGCGAGAACCCGATGCGCGTCTATGGCGAGCAAGGGACCGCGCCGTCGACGCGGATGGGCAACGTCGCCGGCTACCGCAAGGCGTGGCAGTCCGCCGTCGAGTATAACGAACGGTGGAAGAAATGGAAGGCCGACGGGTCGGACGCCGCCGAAGCGCCCGGATCGCAACCTCGCAGCTCGAGACGCTGGCCGGCGTGCCTCAACGGCGAGATCCGGATCCAGAACCACTGCTACCGCGCCGACGAGATGGCGACGATGATCGACATCTCGAAGGAGTTCGGGTTCAAGATCGCGTCGTTCCACCACGCGGTCGAGGCCTACAAGGTCCGCGACCTGCTCGTGGCCAACGACATCTGCGCCAGCATGTGGGCCGACTGGTGGGGCTTCAAGCTCGAGGCCTACGACGGCATCACGCAGAACATCGCGCTCGTCGCACGAGGCGGGCGGCTGCGCGATCGTCCACTCCGACAGCGCCGACGGCATCGCAGCGGTTGAACCAGGAAGCGGCCAAGGCGATTCGCGCCGGCGCCGAGGCCGGCATCACCATCAGCCGCGCCGACGCGGTGAAGTGGCTCCGATCAATCCGGCCAAGGCGCTCGGGATCGACAAGGTCACGGGCTCGCTCGAGCCGGGCAAGAACGCGGACGTCGTGATCTGGTCGGGCGACCCGTTCAGCGCGCTACGCCCACGCCGAGCGCGTCTTCATCGACGGCGCGCAGGTGTTCGATCGCGCGGACACGGCCAGGCTGCCGCGCAGCGACTTCCAGCTCGGCATCCTCCCACCCGCTTCGCCAGGGCTTCGGGGCGCAGGCCCCGGCACCGACCGTGTCCGCGTCCGTTTCCTCGCCGGCCGCGGTTGCTACTCGGTCGGTCCCGCCGCCTCGGTCCCGGTCGCGCGGCCGATGCCGCCTGCGACCGTAGAAGCTGTCGCGATCACCAACGCGCGGATCCTGCCGGTTTCCGGTCCGGCGATCGAACGCGGCACCATCGTCCTGCGCGGCGGACGGATTGCCGCCGTCGGCGCGAACGTCGCGACGCCATGCCGGCGCCCGCGTGATCGACGCCGGCGGCAAGATCGGTCACGCCCGGCTGGCTCGACTCCGCCATCCAGACCGGCATCGTCGAGATCCCCCTGTCGGCCGAGGGCACGGCGGATCGAGACGACGACCGACGCGCGGCGTGAGCGCGGCGTTCACCGTGGTGGATTCGTTCAACGGCAACTCGGTCGTGATCCCGGTGACGCGGATCGAAGGGATCACGCGCGCGCTCGATCACGCCGGGCGGCACGGGCAACGTGTTTCTCGGACAGGGGGCGGTGATGGACTTCAGCGGCGCGCAGGTGCCGGCGAGCGTGACGCGCGCGCCGGCGGCGATGGTCGCGCTGCTCGGCGAAGCGGGCGCGGGCGTGGCGGGCGGCTCGCGATCCACCGCCATGCTGCGGCTGCGCGAGATCCTGGACGACGCCAGCGATTACGGCGTCAACCAAGCCGCCTACAACGCGCGCAACCGCCGCGACTACGCGCGCGGGCGCCTCGATCTCGAGGCGCTGCAGCCGGTGCTGAAGGGCAGGTGCCGCTCGCGATCCAGGCGAACCGCGCGAGCGACCTGCTCGTCGGCGATCCGGCTGGCGGACGAGTTCAAGGTGCGTCTCGTCCTGATCGGCGCCGCAGAAGGCTGGATGGTCGGCGCGACAGCTGGCCGAGCGCGCAAGGTGCCCGTGGTGGTCAAGCCGCTGACCGACATCCCGAGCTTCGACTCACTCGGCGCCACGCTGGAGAACGCCGCGCGCCTGTCGCGGGCCGGCGTCACGGTGGCGCTCGCGTCGTTCGACACGCAGAACTCCCGCCTGCCTGCGGCAGGAGGCGGGGAACGCGATCGCGAACGGCATGGATCGCGACGCCGCGCTGCAGGCCGTCACGCTGACGCCGGCCCGTCTCTGGGGCGTCGCCGACCGCGTCGGCTCACTGGAGGTGGGGAAGGACGCCGACCTCGTCATCTGGTCCGGCGATCCATTCGAGCTGACGGCCGGCGCCGAGCGCGTCTTCATCAAAGGCGTCGAGGTCTCGCGCGACACGCGGCAACGGCAGCTGTTGAATAAATACAGGACGCTGCCGCGATAGGGGTTGCTGGGGTGCGGGGGCGCGACTATTTGTGCTGAAACGGTTTCAGGGCTTCAGTGGTTTTGAGATGCCGGATCAAACCATTGGTGGTTCTGCGCGTTCTGACGAGGAGGGCAATCAGCTCTCTCAGGAGGCCTCGGTGATGAATCCGCGTTTGCGGACCTCGTACCTGAATGAATTCCGGCCTGAATTTGAAAGTGACTCAAAAGATCGCGCTTGCTGCGCCATTCCCACATGATCGCGCGTTGAATGGCTGCGTAAGCTTCTCCACCCTGAATTGAACACGTTGCAGCAAGCTTTCAAGCACTGAGCACCCAGCACCCACCGCCCACCACCCAGCACCGAGCACCCAGACTTCGTCGGGTTCTGCAGACTGTTGCACAGATGAAACATCGTTGCCCATCGCCGATCCGGCGAAACCGCATGACAGCTGATCGCGCACCGTATCTTGGCCGGGCCGCACGCCGGAACGCTTTCCGGCGGTCAACCTTGCAGATCACGTTGCCGACGGGGAGGTTTGGGTCAGGCCTACCCATTGCTGCAGCGACTCTTTCGGCGGTACTCACCCAGACTTCGTCACGCTCTGGTGTAGTAGCAATCCGTGCCCATCGTCGATCCCCGAAACCGGCTGACAACGGACTGCGCGTCCATGAGAACGTCCGCCTCCCAGGCTGCCCCGGCCCAGGCTCCCAGGCGTCAGAGCGTCTCATCGTGTTCAAAGGTCTTGCTCTTTAAGACTGCGGTCGATGCTCTCGCTTTCGACGCCTGTCTTCGCGTGCGCGGACGCGCCGGATCTTCAGGCCGCGCACCGGCGAGATCGTTTCCGAGATATCAGAACGCGGTGAAAGGCAGCGTCGACAGGCGACGAACGCGCCGAGCGCTGCGCGCGCCTTCGCGGTCTCGCTCGCCGCGACCGCACCGCGACCGCCTCGCTGCTGCAGCTCGCGCGCTCGCCGGCGGGACACCGCGGCGCGGGACGATGCGGTGTTCCGGCGCAGGGCTGCTGGTGGATCCGCGGGCTGTTGAAGGAGGCGGCGCCCGTCTACGCGCGGTTCGTCACCGACGGCGGAGACGTGACGGCGCGCTTCTGGAAATGGATGCACACGGCGACGATGCGAAGACCGCGCCGCGCGCGCCTGCATCGCGATCGCCCGCGAGCGCTCGCGCGGATCGACACCCTCGCCGGCGAAGCCGGCGCGCCGCAAGGCGTTCTGCTCGGTCTGCCGGCTGGCCGGCGCGTCAGCGGACTATTCACGAGGCGGTGGAAGCTCGCGCGTTTCTCGGGCCGAGGAGATCCGGTAACCGAACCCCGATCCAGGAGGTCCATCGTGCGCAAGAACCCTCGAGGTCCTGATAGCTATCGCCCTCGCCACGCTCGGCGCCGTGGCCACGTCTCGGCCTTTGACGTGCCGACCCACCGCGCCATCACGCAGGAACGACTTCGCCCCCTTCGCGCCACGCTCTCGAACGGATCGTCGGTCGGCTTCAGCCAGCGCGCGCTCGAGGAAGTCTTGCAGGCCAACGGGGCCACCGACGATACCGCGTCGGCGGCGCTGTTTCCATCCGAGCGTCACTTCACGAACGAACGGTTCGCGGCGTCGCTCCGGCAGCGGAACGCTGACGACGAACCGCACCACGGTCATCAACTCCGTCAAGACCGACCCGCGCAACGGCAACAATGCGCGCCGCGCGCCTCGGCCACGCTATCCACGGCATCAGGACTTCTCCCGCACAGCAACTGGGTCGAACAGGGCGAGGCAGCGCCGGGCGGGCCGGGCGGCGCGCCGACGTTGCCGAATCCGCCGGCGACGCTGCAGGCGTGTCCGGCCAACGGGAACACGCTCGGCCCCAATGGCGGCGGCGGCGACGTCCGGCTACGCGTCGGCCTGCTTGGCTGCGGACCGATTCCGCGGGCAAGTGCTATCACGGCAACTACACCTTCCTCTGTCGGCGGCATCAGCAGGACAAGCCAGGGTTCCCGGACACGACCTGGCGCGTGCCCGCGGCCTCACGAGCCGACGAACTTCGTGCAGGGGATCATCGACGGGCTCTCCGCGATTGGCAACGCCACGGACGCGACAAAGCACTGATGGCGCTGCTCGACGCGCGCAGGGACGGTCGCGTTCATCATCGACGACACCGGCAGCATGGGCGGTGCGATCGACGGCGTCAGGGCGTCGTCGCGGGGATCGTCGCCGCGCAGACGAGCGATCCCGATCTGAAGCCGACCAACTGGGTCGTCGGGCGATTCGGCGATCCGATATCGGACCGCCGTTCGTGACCGAGGACGCGTCCGCGGCGCTCGGCCGGGTCAGGCGCTCAGTGCCGGCGGCGGCGGCGATTGTCCGGAGCTGTCGCAGGGGGCCTGCTGCAGGCCGTCGATGCCTCGCTGCCCAGCTCGACACTATTCCTGTTCACTGACGCGACGGCGGAGAGACGGCGGCCTCCGCCAACGCACCGTGATCGCGAAGGCGAGGAGAAGTCGATCGTGATCAATTACGCGCTCTCCGGCGGCTGCTCGCCGATCGATCAGGCCTACCTCCGCGGCGCAGAGCAGAGCGAGGCGGGTTCCTCATCTCGATGACGCGCGCCGCCAGCGACGTGACCAAGCTCCTGCCGCTGTTCCTGGCCCAGGCGCGCGGCAATCTCACGCGCATCATCTCGTCGCAGGGCACGCTCGCCGGCGTCGAGAGCGTCACCGCGCCGGTCGACAGCACCGCGCAACGCCTGGTGGTCGTCGTCAACACCGCCGCCGCGAACGCGGTCGCCGTCCGCCGTCCGAACGGTGTCGTGGTCGCCGCGGGCGATCCCGATGCGAACATCGCGACGGTGCAGGACTTCGTCCAGTCTCCGTCCGGCGGATTCATCCTGACGCGGGGCACCGTCGTCACCATCAACGCGCCGGCGATCGGCGCGTGGCGGATCGAGCTGACGGGCGGTGGCGCGTTCGCGGTATCGGCCAGTGCGAAACAGTCCGCTCGAGCTGCGGCGCTTCGCGATTGTCGAACCGAACGCCGACATCCACGGCGGCTTCTTCCCGATCGTCGGACAGCCGCTCGCGGGGGCGACGGTGACGGGTGATGCCACGATGCTCCGGACCGTTCGCCAGCGCCACCGCGACATTCTCGGCAGTCGATGCGTCGGGTGTGCGACGCTGACGCCGCTGACGCTCGTGCAGAACTTCCCTGACGCGGCCGCCGATCACTTCCTGGGCGTGTTCTCGCTGCCCGGCGCGCCGTTCCGCGTCGTCGCGGAAGGGGAGGATGAAGCGGGCCACGCGTTCAGGCGCGAGTTCCCGGCGCCTCATCACCGGCCAGCCGGCCAGCGTGAAGGTCGACGTAGGATCCGTGGAGACGCTGCGAGGTGGGCGCGTCACGGTCGTTCGACGTCACCATCACCAACACGGGCGCCACGGCGACCTACAACCTGCAGGCCACGTCGAGCGTCGCCGGCATCACGGCGACACTCTCTCCGTCGTCCGTGACGGTCGACGGCGGCGCGACGGCAACATCGTCGTTGACGGTCACGGTTCCGGCCGGCACCACGGCCGAAGGCGTCACGGTGACGATCACGGCGACCAACACGGCGAACTCCGCGATCTTCAACAGTGCGACCGCGCAGTTCGCGATCGTGACGAACCGGCCGCCGGATGTGGCTGCCGCGGCGCCGACGATCGCGTCGCTCTGGCCCCCCAACCATCAGATGGTGGAAGTCGGCATCACCGGGATGACCGATCCTGATGGCGACACGGTCACCGTGCGTATCACCGGCATCACACAGAGTGAGCCGACCGAGGGCGCGGGCGACGGTAACACCTGTCCCGACGCGAGCGGCGAAGGGACAGCCACGGCGCTGCTTCGCGCCGAGCGCAGCGGCGGCGGCTCGGGCCGGATCTACGTGATCGAGTTCACGGCGGAGGACGGCAAGGGCGGCACCGCGACAGGCGGTGTGACCGTCACGCATGCCGAAGTCGGCCTCGCAGCCCGCGACCGACAGCGGGCTGCGCTTCGCCTCAGGGCGTGCGGATAACGCAACCGGAAACTGGCAGCCAGTAACCGGCAACGGACTGCGAGCGAGATGCCTCGGACTGTTCCGAGTACTCGATACCATCTCTCGCGCACTCGCGCGTCTACTTGAAGGGGCTACGGCTGATCACGTAGTCCACGGCTTCCTGGGGCACGACGAATGTGTTGTGGGGCGGACGCCCACCCGGGTTGAGGTCGCGAATGCCGATGTCGCTCGTGTAAAGCCATCCACGGTCATACGCCGCGCAAGGATGAAGAAGTCAACACCCGGCGCGTTGTCCGGCGTTCGATTCTCCTCGAAAGCGATCACGTCGAGCAGCGCCGTCTGTTGCGCCGGCGTCGCGCTGACGAAGGCGGTCCCGCGTTCGGTCGTCATCGTCGCGTCGAGCCAGGCGAGGCCCGTCACGTAGCGCGATTTGAGCTCCTCGTTCACGTTGAGCAGCGCGTCGATCCAGCCAGCGACGCCCGCCTGCAGCGCGCCCGGTTTGCCGTTCTCGACCGGGATGATCAGATCGGTCAGGCGCTCGAGGGTGCGGAACTGTTGAGGGGACAGCGCCTTCGGCACGGAGCTGGCGCCGGCCGATCGCAGCTGGGCGTGCAGCTCCGTGGCGAGCCAATGGTCGATCGCGGCGCCCGCGGCGAACGCCGTGGCGAGGTGGCTGAGCGCCTGCCGTCGCGTGATCTCAGACATGGCCCTTCCTCATCTCTTCAGCAAGATACTCGGCCGTCCGCCACGCGAGCGCGATGATCGTGTGCGTGGGGTTCTTGTCGCCGTGACTCGCGAATGGCCCGCCGTCCGCGGAGAACACGTTGGGGACCTCGTGGACCTGGCAGAACCGGTTGACGACGCTGTTGTTCGGGTTGGTGCCCATCCGGACGCAGCCCACCTCGTGGATGATCCCGCCTCCAGCACCGAGCTGCGGCCGACCGTCCGGCGGTTGCGTCGGGTCCGGTGCGGCAGCGCCACGTCCTCGTCCTCGTCCCCCGCCCACGTTGACGGTCCCGCCCATCGTCTCGATAATCGCCGTGAAGCTCTCGCGCATATGGCGCGCCTCGTTCCGCTCGTAGTCGCTCCATTTCCAATGGAAGCGCAGGACCGGAATGCCCCACTTGTCCTTCGCGCCATCCGGATCGATCTCGCAGTAGCAGTCCTCGTTCGGCACCATCGATCCGCGGCCGGTGAAACTGACATCTGATCCCGCTTCCGTATGACTCGCGAATCGCCTTCTTCATCGGAAGGCCGTAGCCCTGGCTTTCCCGATAGGCCTGCAGCGCCGAACCCCAATGCCGGTGTGGCGAACCCGCCGCCGCCCAGTTCGACGTGATAGCCCAACGGGAAGTCGAGCTCGCTGTGCCGATCGGCCTTCCACCACGGGATGTACGAGTGGGCCCCGTAGCCGGCCGTCGCGAACGGCGGCATGCCCGCATGTACGCACGTTACCGGACAAATTGAAGCCAACGGTATCGGTGAGGTACTGCCGATCGACTGCCGCCGGAGTTGCCGACGCCGTGCGGATGGCGCCCCGACTTCGAGTTCAGCAGCAGGCCGGGCCGACTCGCCCGAGCTCGCCGAAAGGACAACGGTCCGGCAGCGCACCTGGCGTTCCTCGCCCGTCGCCTTGTCGATGTGCGACACGGCCGATGACCTTGCCCGAGGCGTCGGTGACGAGCTCGCGCGCCATCGCGTTGGCCAGCACGGTCACGCGTCCGGTCTCCATCGCCGGGAAAATCTGGACGTAGCTGGATGCGTAGTTCGATCGAGAAGGTACCCGCGGCCGCAATTGCCGCAGTAGATGCAGGCCGGGCGCCCGTTCAGCGGACTCGTGATCACCGCCTGGCGCGAGCTGGTCGCCTTGATGCCCAGTTTCTCGCAGGCTCGGAGATGAGATGTTCGTGCGGCCTCAACGGCGCCGGCGTCTGGAAGATGCCGTCGGGCGCGCTGCGCAAGTCCTTCAGGCGCGGTCCGGTGACGCCGATGAATCGTTCGGCCTTTGTCGTAGTACGGCGCCAGGTCCTCGTAGGCGATCGGCCAGTCGAAGCCGACGCCCTTCATGGACTTGTTCTTGAAGTCGTAGTCTGAGTAGCGAAGGCTGATGCGCCCGTAGTGGTTCGCGTGCGCCCGCCAAGGACCCGCGATCGCGACCACTGGAACTGGCTGCCGGGGCGCGACGGTGTACGGCTCGTCGGTCGCATTCGGTGGACGGACGATGCTGGTGTTCTGAAGCGGGGCCCCTGACCGGTCGTGTGGAGCGTCGCCGCGTCGCCGGCGCCGCGATGCCAGGCGTCCAGCGGGCTGTCCAGCGTCTTGAAATCGTCTCATGGTGACCATGGGGCCGCGCTTCCATGAGGAGCACGCGGACGCCGAGGTCCGCCAGCACCTTCGTGACGGTCCCTCCACCCGCGCCCGATCCGATGATCACGACGTCGTGGACGGTCGATCATGTCCTGGGCCATGCGCCACGCCTCCGATTCGGGACACTCTACCGAACCTCGGCCCTCAGTTGTCAGACAGCCAGCGTGCCGATGTCGCTTGCCTCGCTCGTCCACCCGATTGTGCAGTTCAATCGACTTCGCGGCGGGCCTGGCACGTGCGCGATCGCGATGCACTCGGTTTGATATGTTGCGTCGCGACCCCGCTAAGGCTTCCGATCGTCTGGCCGCGGCGGAGCCGTCCACGGCGACGGTGGACGCGGTAGTGTCGTTGGCAGACCGTTACCGTGACCGCGGCGGCCGTCGTCTCATGGCCGGTCTCGTCGCGCGCGACCGCGGGTCAGCACGTGACGCCGTTGGTCAGGCGGTCGGTCGTGTTCCAGGAGGCTTCGAACGGCGCGGTGGTGTCCTCGGCGCCCAGCGCGACGCCGTCCACGAAGAACCGCACGTCCGTGACGGCGATATCGTCGTTGGCGCTCGCCGCGACCGTGACCGTGCCGCTGACTGTCGCGTCCGCGGCAGGCCCCGTCACGGCGACGGTGGGCGCGGCCGTGTCGTTGGTGACCGTCACCGTCACTGCGGCACCCGTCCATTGCCGGCCGCGTCGCGCGCGACGGCGGTCAGCACGTGGCTGCCGTTCGGCAGGCGCCGTCGTGTTCCAGGAGGCGTCGAACGGCGCGGTGGTGTCTTCGGCGCCGAGCGCGACGCCGTCCACGAAGAACCGCACGCCAATCACGCCGATGTCGTCGCTCGCGCTGGCGGCGACGTTCACCGTGCCGCTGACTGTCGCGTCCGCGGCGGGCCCCGTCACGGCGACGGTGGGCGCGGCCGTATCGTTGGTGACCGTCACGGTCACCGCGGCGGCCGTGGTCTCATGGCCGGCGCGCGTCGCGCGCGACCGCGGTCAGCACGTGGCTGACCGTTGCCGGGGCGGTCGTGTTCCAGGACGCTTCGAACGGCGCGGTGGTGTCCTCGGCGCCGAGGGCGACGCCGTCGACGTGGAACCGCACGCCCGCGACGGCGACATCGTCCGCGGCGGTCGCGGCGACCGTCACGGTGCCACTCACGGTCGCGTCCGCCGGCGGGGCCGGTCACGGCGACGGTGGGCGCGGTGGTGTCGTTGGTGACCGTCACTGTGACCGCGGCGGCGGTTGGTCCGCATGGCCGGCCGCATCGCGCGCGACCGCGGTCAGCACGTGGCTGCCGTTGGCCAGCGCCGTCGTGTTCCAGGACGCTTCGAACGGCGCGGTGGTGTCTTCGGCGCCGAGCGCGACGCCGTCCACGAAGAACCGCACGTCCGTGACGGCGATGTCGTCGTCGGCGCTCGCCGCGACCGTGACCGTGCCGCTGACTGTTGCGTCCGCGGCGGGCCCCGTCACGGCGACGGTGGGCGCGGCCGTGTCGTTGGTGACCGTCACGGTCACCGCGGCGGCCGTGGTCTCATGGCCGGCCGCATCGCGCGCGACCGCGGTCAGCACGTGGCTGCCGTTGGTCAGCACCGTCGTGTTCCAGGACGCTTCGAAAGGCGCGGTGGTGTCCTCGGCGCCGAGCGCGACGCCGTCGACGAGGAACCGCACGCCCGCCACAGCGACATCGTCCGCGGCGGTGGCGGCGACCGATCACGGTGCCACTCACGGTCGCGTCCGCGGCCGGGCCGGTCACCGCGACCGTTGGGGCGGTCGTGTCGTTGGTGACCGTCACGGTCACCGCGGCGGCCGTGGTCTCATTCCAGCCCCATCGCGCGCGACCGCCGTGACGGTGTGCGCGCCGTCCGCGCGCCGTTGTCGTCACCAGGCCACTTCGTGCGGGGCTTCGACATCCGCGTCGCCGACCGCGACGCCATCGACGAAGAACCGCACGCTCGCGATCCCGACGTCGTCCGACGCGGTCGCCGCAAGGGCGACCGTCCCGCTCGCCGTCGTCCCCGGCGCCGGACTGGTGAGGCTGACGGTCGGCGCTCCGGCGTCGTTCGCGACCGTCACCGTGATCGACGCGGAGGCGTCGTTTCCGGACGCGTCGCGCGCCACGGCGGTGAGCAGGTAGCTGCCGTTCTCCAGGGACGTCGTGTTCCACGGCACTCGAACGGCGCGGCCGTATCTTCGGCGCCGAGCGCCTGGTTGTTCACAAAGAACCGGACACCGGTGACGCTGAGGTTGTCGGAGGCGGACATCGACACCGTGACGCTGTTCTGCACTGTCGCGCCGCCTGCGGGGTCACGAACGCGACCGTCGGCGCCACTTCGTCGGGCATCCGGCGGACGGCCTCGTCACGTATTCAACCGGCCCCTGCCCATGCCGGCGAACCTCATCCTGTCGGCGGCCCTGCCAATGGAGATTTCGGCGTCATCCTGATCGAGGTCCGGATTCTTCTGCACCAGCAGCGCCGCCGCGCCCGAGACCAGCGCGGTGCTGAACGACGTGCCCCATGCGCCCGCGCATCTGCCGCCAGGGTAGGTGGTGATCACACCGCCGCCCGGGCGCACCGACCTCCACCAGCGCGTCACCGTAGTTGCTGAACGAGCTTCGAGCCGGCGGATCGGAGGAGTGGTCGAGCCGACGCCCAGCACGTTGCGGAGGCCGGCGGGGTAGACCATCGTGAACCTTGCCCTGAATTACCCGCGGACGAGACGCAGACGACCCCGTGTTCGGTCGCGCAGTGGATGGCGTGCGTCACCTCGCGCGACAACGCCTCCGAGCTGAAGCTCATGTTGATGACGCGCGCGCCGTGCTCGACCGCGTAGTAGATCGCGCGCACGATATCGAACACGCGCGACGCGAGCCGTCGGCTTTGAAGGCCTTGAGCGGCATTGATCCTGGCTGTCGGCGCGACGAGGTGCACGAGACCCGCGACCATCGTGCCGTGGCCGAACGCCGCCGGCAATGCCGCAGGACTGAGCGCCTGCGCCGTGCTCGGATTCAGGATGACGACCGTGGATTGATTCACGGGAACGGGCGCCGACGCCGAGTCCAGGATCTCCAGCGGGGATTGATTCAGGATCGCCGTGGTTGCCGGATCGAGGTCGTTCCACTCGGATCCTGCCCGGCCGTGTCGGTGGTGAAGTCATGGCCGGGCACGAGCACGCCGGCGAGCATCGGATGCGTCGGATCGACGCCGGTGTCGATGATCGCGACGATACCCGCGCCGGTCACGGTGGCGTGAGCCGAGGCAGAGTCGGATGGCCTGGGTGGCGGGCTGGCTGGCGTATCGCGACCACGCCTGCTGGCCGAAAACGGGCGACGCGCGCGATCGGTGGTCGAGTCGAGGATTTCGAGCGGCGACTGATTCAGGGTGATGCCGCTGGGAACCTCGGATGCGACGACCATCGCATTGGTCTCGAAGTGCGTGACCTCGGGATCGGCATTGACCTCGGCCACCAACTCCTCGGGAGACCCGCCGACGGCGTCTGGACGAGATACACACCGTGCCCGTGGCTATCGAGCGAGCGGTGAATGGTCAGTCCATGGCGGGCGGCGATCGCGTTGATGCGATCCGGCGGCGCATCGATGAGGAATTCACTGGCGCCTTGCTGCGCCGCGCCCCGGAGCTCCCCGCGGCGATTGACAACGCCACGAGCAGCAGCAGTAGCACTGACGGCCAACTGATTCGCCGTTTTGGTCTCCGACACGCAGTCCTGTCGCACACCGCGTTCTCCCACGAAGACACGCAAGGCCACTCTCAGCAGGATGGCCGGAGGGACGCGTCCTCTGAAGTCCGAGAATTCCCGAGCCGTTTGTGCGTGAGTTCCTGCAAGCCTAACAACTGGCAGGCACGTTTGCGGAAATTATTTTCAGCAGCAGATTACCGCTGAGTCGGCTTCTGACGCAAGCCTGCGCCTCTTGGGGGCCCGTGGCTGGCGTGGCGAGGCGCTGCAGGATCTGGTCCATCGGCACATCCATCGTGCACCTGCCCGACTCACTAGCGGCACATAGAGCCGCAGGTCGCGCTGCCGGTCTGAACTGCATCCCGAATTCTCCGAGGCGATTGCACATCGCGCTCGCCACGAGTCCGGTTCGCGCCATCAGCAGGATGGGGAGGCTCGTTGTGTTGATTTGGGATCCACACGGTCGGACGACCTGCCCGACGAGCGTGACCTTCCCGGCTACGGCTTTCATGTTCCATCTGCAGGTCGACGAGACGTCATTCCGCTTCGCATAACGCGTGCCGCGTCAGACGCCCCATCGCGCGCAACCCCGCAGGCAGCGGATCGTGGAAATTGTCGTAAATCAGCTTCGCGAGCACGCTCATCGCAGGCTCACGAACCGGGAAGATCGCCTGCGGCGCCTCCAGGACGCTGGCGGGCGGGCGTCGTGATTCGCGCCTCGCGGGCGACCGCGGCGGCGACGTCGCGCAACCCGCGCACGACCGCCTGGCAGCGCTCGCAACCGGACGACAAATGCGCCGCGTTGGCCGATTGACCGGCGGGATCGCCCACGCCACGCAGGACGAAATCAAGCCATTCCCACGCATCCGGTGCTGTGTCACCTTCGTTGACCCTCCACGGCGCAGTGGTGCCGCGTCATCGACACAGAAGGGTGGACCGGCGGGACGAAAATATAGGGCGCCGGAATTACAATTCTGGTGGCAGCTCACGCGTCACCAATCAACGTGAAAGGCGCCCAGTAAAGGGATGCGGATACCGCGCCCTGAGCTCCTGCCATCGCCTGCTGCAGGCCGTCGCCTTGCTCACTCCCGCCTGCAGATGGCCGTAAAACGCGGTCATGAACTCGGCCGAACTGCGATCGTCGGCGTCCCAGAGCGTGTGAGCATGCATGGCCCGGGCGCCGCGCACATCAAGCCGCGCACCAGGCCGATCAGCTCGTCGCCTCCAACCACCGCGCTCCGCCCCGGTGCTGCATCCGCTGAGTGTGACGAGACTCCGCCGACAGATGCAGCTGATACCAGATCCACACACCCAGCGGACCGTCGCCGAGCTGAATCGATGGAAACATCGGATTGTCCGGCGGAACGACGCCGTGGGTCGCGATGTGGATGAAGCGGCTGCTCGGCGCTGTGCTCCGCGCAATCGATCGACGGTGGCCTCGGTTCCGAGACACCTGGGGCCCGGGCGGCAGCGCGCGATCGCGTCGACTTCGTCGCTGATGAACGGCGCGAGCGCATCGGGCACGCCCATGATCAGGCGCGCCGGCGGCTTCCGTGGCGGCCTTGGTCCGGCACAGGCGGTACACGCTGGCGCTCGGGGCCTGCGACACGGTGAAGTCGTCGATCAGGAACCGGCGGCCGTCGTAGAGGGCATCGGAACGGCACGTTGTCGCAGCGCGTCGTGCGATGCGACGATGAGGTGCGTGCCGCGGAGCTGTTCGCGCGACCGAGCGCGATCAGCAGCCCATAGAGCTCACGAAGGTGGGTCTCGGCCGCGACCTGCAGCTGCCCGGCGAACGCGGCGACGTAGACGTCCGCCAGGTGGAGCTTCGAGAGTTGAAACCGCAGCAGGCGCAGGATCTCTGTGACCTCCCGCCGATAGGGCCAGCGGCACCACCTGAGATGGTCCCGCGTCAGGACGCAGACGTGGCACCGTCCGCGCGCCTGGTAGATGCACCGAGGAGGACGGCGTCGGCGGGCAGGATCGCGCGGATCTCGTCGAGGCTGGCCAGACGCGCCGCTCTGCAGCGCGGAGAATTCTGGTCGGTCCGGCCCGCCTCTTCGAGCGCGCCGGCGAGCTGCTTGAGCGTCCGGCGCGCGCTGCCGCAGACGGTCGATGCGACGGGCGGCGCCGGCCTCCCGTCCGAGCTGATCGAGTTCGATCTGCCGGTAGTGCCAGTGCAACTGCTCGCGCAGCCGGCGCACGTCTTCAGTCGCGGGCCCGGCGAATCCGCGGCGCCAGCGACGTCGCGCGAAAGGCAATGAGATCCGCGAGGCTGCGTGACTTGGCGTGTTCTGATATAGGCGAACGCATCCTCTTGATCCCGCGATCGCCGCTACGCTGCGAGACAGGCCGTCACGAGGCTCGCACACGGCCATCTTGTCTTCGAGGAATGCCACTTTCAGATCGTCGGCGCGCAGGTGACTGCGCAGCTGCTCGAGACCGTCGTAGCGCCGTCCGGAACGCCTCATACGCGGCGTCGCGTTCTCCCCGCGCCTCGCGCACCAGGCCGGCAGCATGAAATGGACCTGCATTGAGAGAAACGGCGCCTCGGTGGCGGCGAGCGTCGCGAAGCGCGGCGGCGCAGGCGCGATCGGCCGCCTCCAGATCGCCCGCCTGCAGTTCCAGGCGCGCCAGCAGCAACTCACAAAGCGCCGTCTGACCGGCACGGCCGCGCGGGCAGAACCGCTCCGGCGGCGGCAGCGCACGACGATGCGCGCGCGCGCGTAATGTCCGTGCCTCGGAGAGCACCAGCGCCTGGTAGTAGCTTCACCAGGGCCAGCCAGACCTGGTTCCCCTCGCGCGCCGAAGAGGCGCCGCCTATCGCTAACGAACAGGTCCAGCGTGCCCGTTCCAGGTCCCCTGGCGGCTCGATCGCCAGCGCGAGGATGGTGACCGACTTCGCCGCTTCGTACGCCGCCATGCCGAGGCGCGTGAACCGGGTGACGCGCGCGCGCCGCCAGCTCGCCGGCCTCGTCGCTCAGGTTCAGCTCGAGATACGATCTCCGACCGGTCCAGGTCGCCGGCGCTGCGCGCTGCGGTGGCTCGCCGAGCCGCTCGCACTGCTCCCGGACGGTGTGGTATCGCTCGAGGCGCGCGGGTGTATTCACCGCGCGCGTAATAGAGGTAGGCGACGTTGTAGTCGGCGCGCAGGGCGAACAGCGGCAGGCCGCGTGGCTGTCGCAGACGGCGCGCGCCTGCTCGTAACTGGCCTGAGCCTTCTGGAAATCGTTGAGGCTCGTGTAGGTCATCGCCATGTTGCCCAGCGCCGCCGCGACGTCCTGCGGCTCGCCCAACTCCGCGAGCTGCTCGTAGGCGCGGCAATAAAGAGTGATCGCTTCGTCGAAGCGGTCCTGCCGGTAGCGGATGTTCCCGACATTGCTGTCGAGGCGCGCCAGCCCCAGCCGGTTCCCGTGGCGCTCGAAGATCCCCGCGCGCTTCCTGCGCCGACGCCAGCGCTTCGTCGTAGCGCCCGACCGCGATGAAGCTTCACCAGCGCGCCGTTCAGCGTGCGCCCGACGTCGACATCCCGTTCCAGCTGCCGGAAGAGCGTCAGCGCCCGGTCGTAGTATTCCAGCGCCTCCCGGCATCTCCCGCGGACGACCTGCATGTGGCCCGCCGCTCGCAGGCTCTGGGCCCGGCACGCCGTCGTCGCCCAGGGCCTCGGCGATCCACGTCGCCGCGTGCACCAGGCCGTCCGCGCGTTTCAAATCGATCCGCGCGACCTGGACGACGCGGTTGCTAACTGTTCGACGACCTCGGCGGTCCGCAGCCTCGTGCCGGCGCAGCAGGCGCTCGCGCGCCCGCCGATCGGCGCGTTCGCCACGTCGATCGATCAACCTCGTTCTGCCGATGCGGTTCGGTGTGACATCTGATCCCACTCGCGTCTCGATCGCGCGCTGCAGACGCTTCAAGCATCGTCCGCGGATGAATCCGATGGAGCCGGTCGCCAGACCGAGGCGTGCGGCCAGATCGCGACAGCTGGCGAGCGGCGGCCGCTCGCAGAACAGCAGCCGGATGATCTCTCCGGCACCGGGGCGGGAGCTGCGCCACGGCCTCGTGGATCAGCTGTTCGCGCTCGACCGTCCTCGACCAGGTCGGGCGGCGGGGCGCCCGGCGCTTCGAGCCGGGCCCCTTCCACGTCCGACATCTCGTGCTCGGCCCGGCGCCGCCGCTTCTGCTTCCAGTGGAACGACAGGTGCGCGGTGACGACTGGTAATCCAGCCAGCCGGCCAGCGCCTCCGCCTTGCGCAGGCGCGGGAGCTCGGCGAACAGCTCGAGGCAGACCTGCTGAAAGATGTCCGCCGCGTCTCTCCGGCGTCGCCCCAAACTCAGGGTATCGAGTAGATCGAGGTTCTGTATTTCGGCAATCAGAGCGGCCCACGCCCGCTCGTCGCCGTCCAGGCACTCGCGGACCAGGCGGCTGTCGGTCCACGCCGCGCCCGGTTCACCTCCGGCCCACCGGATCGCCTCTCGCGCCAGAACAGCTCCTCCACATTCCACAGCGCGTTGTGCTCGAGAATCGTCGGCCGGAAATTCCCGAGTCCTTTTTCGCGCCGACCAGAATGTTCGGACTGACCAGCGACACGATCGGCGGGTTCTCGAGGACCAGCGCCTGCACGCGATCGTAGAGGCGTTTGCGCGCCGCGTAATCGAGCACGGTGAGCTGCTTGCGCATCAGCGTATCGACTTCCGGCCCCCACGCCGTGGCGGGCTGCGTCAGCGCCCATGCTCCAGAGATGCTGGCTGCCGCCTGACAGCCAGAGATTCAGCTCCGAGTTGGGATCCACGTCGCCGCCGCCGAGCGCCAGCACCACGGGCGTCGGTCATAGGTCGTCATGACCCGGTCGAGCAGCGCTCTCAGCTCCAGCGTGACGACACGCGCGCGCGCATGCCGAGCTGCTTGAGGTCGTCCTGGAATGATGGTCGCGATCTGCAGCCGTTCCGGCGTTGCCCGTGTTGGTGGCGATTGTGAACTCGACCGGCTGCGCCGTCTCGTCGACCAGCGTCCCGTCCGCCGTCCAGGTGAATCCGGCTGCCGCGCAGCAGCCGGCGCGCCTCTTCCACGGAGCGCCTCGGCCCGGGCAGCGACCGGTTGATCCACAGCTTGTTGCCCGGTGGCATGCGAGCCCCAGAGCGCCGTGGCCTCGTCCCCGGTAGACCAGCCGGACGAGAGCGTCATCGGTCGACCGCCAGCGACACCGCCTGCCGGAACGCCTCTGCCGCCGGAACCACGCCTGCTTCCGGCCACGCGTCGGCGAGACTCCGCGATTCCACGTTCGTCAGGCTGAAGAAGACGCACGTGTAATCTGCGCCTGGCGCCGACCCAGATCGAACAGGCACGCATCGGCCGCGTCTGCCCGGCTCGCCTGGAGAGCAGCTCGAAGTTCAGCGCTCCGTGTGACGCGACGCGATGTCGGCGTCACCGGACTGGAAACGGCACGCACCGCGCGTCTCGCGCGTCACGAGCAGGAACACCGTGCGTCGCACGCGAAGAAAGGGCAGCTTGGTGCCGGCGCGGTCCGCCTTCCAGTAGAAACGCCGGGTTCCGCTCGAGGACGATCCGCTGTCCGGGCACGTATCTCGCGGTATCGAACGGCCTGAGGCCGGCGATCTGCGGCCGCGGGTGTCCGCAGGCCCCAGGTCGTCGGCCAGACGCCCTTCCTGCAGCGCCGTCCGCGAGCTGGTGGCTGCGGCAGCATCGCGACGCCGTCGAAAGTCTTTCCGCTCGCCGCGCACGGCTGCGCGAGCGTGAATTGACCGGTAGTCGATCGACCTTGCGCACCGCAATGGGCTGCCCTTCGACGATGAGCGAAGTCGCGTTCGTCGATCCCACCTTCTCGTCCAGGTGGACCTGAAACGAGAACACCACATCGTCCGCATCGAACGGATCGCCGTCGGAGAACCGGATGCCGCGCCGGAGCGCCAGCGTAAGCGCCGCCCGTCCGGCGAGACCTTCCACGACCGTGGCGAAGCCGGGCTCGGTCTGCTGCGTCCCTGCGGTTGATGTGAATCAGGTCCGCGATCGTGCGCGGATGACTTCGCGCGACGGGCTGTCCAGCGCCGTCACTGGATTGAGCGTCCGCGGTTCGGCGTGAAGCGCGATCACGACCTGGCCGCCGGGGCGGCCGGTTTCCGGGACCGGGTGACGAAAATGTCGGGAAGCCGTCCGCGGCGCCGAGGCTCGCCGGCACGCGAGAGGAGCGCGGCCAGCAGGACGGCCGCAACCGGTGTTCCGCCGAGGAGTTCTTCACAGGTGAGTACGCCGCCTGCTGATGCATTCGTCGGCCAGCAGGTAATAGAGCAGGAACACCGACTATCGCCAGCGCCGGCATGAACATCCACCAGTATGACGCCAGGACGCGATAGCGCTGCAGGCTCGCCATCATGTTTCCCCAGCTGGGGACGGGCTCCCGGACACCGAGACCGAAAAACGACAACGTCACCTCCGCCAGCGTGTGCCAGGCGGCACCAGCAGCGCGGCCCCAGCGTGAGCGTCAACGCCCTCAGTTGCGGCAGCACGTGGCGCCACAGCAGCTGCCGATCCGATGCCCCGACACTGCGCGCGGCCACGTGCGAAGTCGCGCGACGCCGTTCTGCAGCACGAGCCCGCGGGATCGAGCCGCGGCCGGCGCGCCCGTAGCCGATTTCAGAGCGCGATGACGCCGACCAGCATCAGCAAGGCGCGCGCTTGCCCGCAGGCTCCACGTGCAGCGGCAGCATCATGCGCACGGCACAGGAGCAGGGCGTAACCAGCGGCACCGCGAGAAAGAGCTGCGCGACGCGCGCGACCGCCTCATCCACCCACGAGCCGTAGCCCGCGAGCGTGCCGAACAGCACGCCGGCGCTTCAGCGACAGCGCGGCGCCCAGCAGCCCCGCGAGCAGCGATATCTGTCCGCCGCACAGAAGTCGCGAGAATACATCGCGTCCGTACGCCGCGCTCAGTGCCGAGGCAGGAACAGCGGGACCGCGCCGTCGGTGCCAAAGAGGTGCCGGTCCGATTCTGAGAAGAGTCCGGCGATCCGGTAAGGGTTGCGAACGAAGAAACGGACTGGGGACGAATTTAGCAATACGCAACTGAACTAAAGTACAA
>ERZ1370068.7376-contig-6296_pt1 | contig 54361 bp, 60 predicted proteins | sample MGYA00561227_ERZ1370068 | MGnify/ENA primary metagenome ERZ1370068 (study PRJEB38410, sample SAMEA6850437) | metagenome | study: Metagenomic assessment of the ecological functions of the soil: analysis of the soil microbiota associated with the... | reverse complement strand
ACAAAGAGGTGATGATTTCCAAGACGATGCTTTGTTTATAGTCTGGACCCATATTGTTGTTCTCTTCAGTGGTATTTATCAACAACAAATCGTAATACTTGATTTTTACTGTGTGCTGGGATTTTTTTTATAACACTGTAAGGTTTCATCGTGAAAAGTGAGATGTAACAAAATTAATAGATTTGTGTGTGCAGAAAATAACTTATAAAACTAAATAAATTAATGAGTTGAACAAAAAACGAAACAAGTAGTAATTTATTATGTGGTAACAATTCTTAGTTTTGTAACAATTGAAACAGGCTTGGTATAATGCTGTATCCGCTTGCCAACTGCCATAAAGTGTGAAGAACAATCCCCTGACGATAGCTGTATATACTGTGAATTAATTAGCACGTTTCCATCACATTCCTTAATCCTGCAGCTCTGTAAACATATTTTTTGAATTGCTGTATGTTTAAACATCCTGGGTAAATTTATTCCATTTCCATTCAGGAAAAAATGTTCCCTTCTGCAATCCTTCCTTCACTTCTTGGCAACATCTTCATAGCCATTAGTGCCAAGTGTGTGGCAAGACTAACTGTGCTCTCCACTGTCTGTGGAGCATACTGGGGTTGCTTCCAACACTCCCACATTGCGTGAACTCCTTGTCGGTAACGGATTTGGTAGTCTGCGTCGAGATCACCTACCTAGACCTCCCAGAAAAGCTTCCATTTCCTCTGAGATATAGCGCGCTCGGTCCTAAGCTTCTTTAATGTGCCGGCCATCTTTCTTCATTGATTTGATTTGCGTGCGTTGCCACCACACACGGCTTACAGATATACCCACATTGACTTCTGCCCGTGACAGAATGCCCCAGAAAAAGAAACAGGTTCATGTTTCTAAAGGAAAATCTGCCCATCCGTGATAGAAATTACGCCAGTAGGAATATAAGCAGAAACGTCGCCTGCCTGTGGTGTTTCAATAATCGGCAACGCGGTAAGCGGGATCCGCCACCTTACACAGAGATAGTCCAGATGCGTCGATCCGGAACGTCGTTCAGTATTTTGCAAGCGCGACCTGTTATCATCAGGCGGATGTATCTTTGCAGCTCGCTTCCGGGCGAAGCCCGCTGTGCGCAACAGAATACATCCCTCGGGATAAGCCCCACGACCCGCCGGTGGAGAGATCGTCGCAAAATAACAAAGAGACCTCCCGATAGTGCCACAGCTTCTAGCTTCTGCCTTAGGTCGTATCGCGGCGCGGCGTACATATGATTAATGCCGCGGGGGCAGCGGGGGCAGCGTCCGGCATCGCGTGGAAACCGTTCCAGACAGCAGCACCGTGACAGAAAGGCGCGTAGAACTGCAACGGCGCAGGATCGGAAGCTGACGACGCCACCTATTGAAGCCGTGGCATCCAAGCGCCCCGGCATCCTGAGTGGCGGCGGCTGCCCGCATCACGCCTTCCGGCGATCGTGGATGCTTTCTCTGTCCGATCGCCACGTAGATGCAAGCAAACGGCTGCATGCCTCGCTTTATGTAAAAATTCTTTCTGATTGACGCGATCGTGTCGGGATCTGCAATAGCCGCCAGCCACTCGGTTTGCGCGGTCGCCGGCGAGAGATGAGCCCAGCGCTGACCACGGCCAATTGGGTCATGGCATCAATCGCTTTGATTCCTGTCCGTGAAGCGTTCTCCTTTTACCGGTCTCCCGGAATATTACCCCCTTTCCCAGCTTTTCCGCTGGCATTTCCGCAACGTGTCTCCTGCGGCAGGTCCTTTTACCATCAATCGGTTCTCCAACGTATTCTACTGGACACGTCCCTACCATAAGCCTCTCACACTAATAACTTTGATTGATGACGCTATCTGCCCTCCAGGCACGACGAATCTCTTTGCGCCTTCCTTCACTGCACCACTTTCTCCCATCAACACGACTCCCACATTATCTTCTTCAAGATTCAGGCAATTGCACGAACGCCATTTTCGAACTCTACTAGTTCTCCGTACTTCTGACATTACCCAAACCGTACACACAAGGCAATGCCATCCCCCCGGACCACTGCAACACATTGCCTACTTCTTCGAGATCCGCACTTGCGTTAAAATTGCTAAGCAACTGCTGGCGCAGGTATGAGCAATTTATTTCATCTGGTTTAATGTCGGCCATATTCCTTTGTTTATCGTTTTTAGCTTATTGTTTCTAATTACTGCCACTACTTACTATCTAACTTAGTAAATAAAAGTCATTATTCTCAAATTGCTTCGCAATATTTCTCAAATCGTAAGATATGCTGGCATCGACCAGTTTGTCACCTACCTGTAACACAAATCCGCCAATCAGGCGCTCATCAACCTTTCATCCAGCTCTATGTTCTCATAACCACCCGCTTTTTTTTACCTGAGTTGACGATTGCAGCTTTTACTGCCTCGCTTACCGGAACGGCAGTGATCAATTTAACTGTATGAATTTTCTTATGTTCTTTATACTGGCTGATGAAGGCCGTTATTATTTCCGGCAAAAGACTTTCTCTTCCTTTACTCACAAGTAATCCATTAAAGCGGTGGTCAGTTCCGGAAATTTTTTCCTTTGTAACCACTTCGATAATCTTTCGCTTTGAGTCCGGACTTTAAAATCGGGCTGCGTAAAAGATTTATGGAAGTCACGGTTGCCGTTACAGATGCTTTGCATCACCTGCATATCAGCTATGTTTGTTCTAACAGTCCTTTCTCGATGGCAAGGTCCCACTGGTGATTTGGCGTATCGTGATGCTAAACGTGGATTGGGCATTATGGAATTTGAAAATGAATCAATTTGAAAATTTGATCATGCGCTTCGGCTACCGAACCATTTTCAAATCGTCAATATTTTCAAATCAATTTAATTTTACTTCTTCCAACCAGGTCCTTAACATATCTTTCCTGGGACTCTTTGCTCGCCAGTTCTCTTTCTAATACTTTTTCACTCACCTCTATTACTAATTTTCCTACCTGGTTTTTACTGTAAGCGCAGCCATTTTTCAGAGTGTCGATTGCAGCCTGTGCTTCGGTAATTATTTTACTGGCTTCAGCTTTCGCCTGTTCTTTTTGCGTCACTGATTATTTTATCCTTAGTTTCTTCTGGCTTCCTTCAGGGCTTTGATCTTTCTTCACGTGCCAAGGCCAGCAACGCTTCGTTCTCGTTTTTTAACTGCGCCATCTCAGCCCTTACTCTTTCTGCAGTTGCCAATGAATCGGCAATGCCTTTTTCCCGGTCGCGCAGCCCTTTGATTATGACTGGCCATGCCAGCTTTTTCAAAAGAAAAGAAACAATCAAAAAGCTGCTAAGGTCCATATCAGTAAACCAAGTTCGGGTCTTAAGAAGAGGGATGGCATGAAATCAATTTTTCGGAGTTTGAGTCGAAATACTGTCGTCCGCCTGTCGCCCCGGCATTGCATTGTAATGTGTTGTATGGCTGCCATTCAGAGTTATCGGTATCAAGATAACCAACCGGCAAGGAAGCCAACGCGTATGGTATCCGCAAACAGGGCAGCGCCTGCTGCAAAGCTGCAGCCAGGACCAGTGTTGCCGCGACAAGTCGTAAGACGCCTTCCGGCTGACGCAATGCTCTCAACTGGCGCCTTTACCGGTACCCGAAGCCGATACCGATACCGGCACCTATCGCCGACAAGACCTGCACCCACAGCACCACACTACCGGCATCTCCGCGACTAGCATCCAAAAAGAAATACAATAAACCACGAGTGTAATTATTGATAGTTAAAAATACATTTTTAATGATGTGGCCCAGGGCGGGTGCTCCCTAAATGAGAGAAAGGCACATTGATGTTCTGCGCCTTCTGCACCGCCATGCCCGATAAATACTGCTGTCAGCAAATTCAGGTAAATTATAAATGCCTGCACAAAAGCCACTTCCAGCACTGGTCAATCTGAACAGGATGGAGTCACTGCAAAGGGCGATAGATGTAGGTGAAAGAGCTCCCACCCGGCTTCACCCGGACTTAAATGACTCGGCTAAAACATGAATATTAATTGAAAGTCTGGGCAGATGATAATAATGCGTCCTGGCCAACAGACAGTGTTGAGCAAAAAGACGTGTGACCACACTGCAATCGAAGCTGAATGAACATCGCCCAAAATCTCCACTCGGCAACCCATAATATGAATTTTTTGAGACCCCCAATGGCACACCGGGGTGGGATTAAAACATATGACCCGCGGTGAATTCGTTATGGAAACTGAACCTAAAACAGAATTTATGACAGATAAAATTGAGATCACGCCCCGGGCTAACGGCCGTAAGGCAGATGCTGCCGCACGGTTACGTCTTGCTCAGACCCAGGCATCAACTCAAAGATGTTATTAATGAGAATAAAAAAAGAAAATGGCCATGGCAGGTAAGGCAGCATGTCTTCATACTTGTGACCCGGGGCCGGGCTCTGGGCAACTCCATCGCATTACAACATTAGTAAGGTGGCCTGGTTCCAGATGAAGCTTTGAGGGACCCCTTTGGCGTGGGAACTTACTCCTACGCCGGCGTTTATAATCATGTTTGGCTATACGCAGCATAACTGCAGGACAAAAGCAATAAGGGCCATTAGCATTTGCACCACATTGTGCGTGGTAATGTTTGAGGTATCATAAAAAAGTTCGTTCGATCCACTAACACTCCGGCCTCATTCACCGCAACTATCTCTCCTGCGCTACTGTTTTTTGGATCCAGTTTCATTTTCGTGGATCGAATGATCCAGTCGTCGTAATGCATAACCATCATGAATCTTACGGCCATGTTCAAACCTGGAAGACATAAAAGTTGTGAGACCTCGCTGACTGGAATATAAAGCATCGAGGAGCGGAATGGTAACCGGGTGTTCGCCAATATCAGGAAATGAAATTCGTGGGCATTCAGTACATGACCAAATGACTTCTGACGCATTGAAACCTTCTTTTTGTTTTTTTCATCATTTCCTTCCTGTTTTCTGCGTGATTATTTCCATTATCTCATGCTGCGAAAAAAACGGGGATGGACAGCAGCATGGAAAATGCACCAAAGGCAATGACTAACAATGATTTAAAACTACTGAAACCCATCTGGTCCTGAAATTTGGCGCAAAGATAAGGATGTGGGTCAGAAAACTGAGTTGGCATCTGGAATTTTGAACAAAAACTTACTGAATGATAGCTTAGCTGGTTTTTACCGGAAGAAAATGTCCAAGATCTCAACCGGACCGGGTAAATTCTAAGTGTTGTTGGCTTTGTACGTCCTCATACTTTGGCGGGATGCTTTTCAAACTGCATTTCGTGTAAGGTGCTGTAAAACCGCCTGCCTGCAAAAGTTGTTCATGCGTTCCCATTTCCTTTATTTCTCCTTTGTCCAGTACAATGATCTTATCGGCTTTTCGAATGGTAGAAAGCCTGGTGTGCAATTACAATGGCGGTTCTTCCACTGATCAACGTATCAATTGCATGCTGGATAAGCTGTTCACCTTTCGGTGTCGACGCGATGAAGTAGCTTCATCGAGAACGAGTATTGAAGGATTGTAAAGCAAGGCACGGATAAACGACAAGTAATTGACGTTGACCCATAGAAAGTGTTGCGCCGCGCTCCGCTGACATTATAGTCGTAACCGCCGGGCAGCCGCGCAATGATGAAGTCATGCATGTCGATCAGCCGGGCGGCTTCTATTACTTTCTCTTTTGAAATTTCTTTATTGCGTAATGTAATATTATCCAAAACGGTACCCTGAAAAAGGAATACATCCTGCAACACAACGCCAATATTCTTTCTTAAAAATCCAGATCATGAGGCTTCTATGTGTGACATCATCAACCAGGATAGCTCCCTTCTGAATGTGATAAAGCCTGTTTAATAAACTAATAATAGTCGTTTTGCCACTGCCCGTATGACCCACGATAGCGACCGTTTCGCCGGGATTGATCGTAAAACTGATATCTTTTAGTACATAATTGTCTTTTGTTGTACGCGAACCATACTTTGTTTAACTCCACCTTACCCTGCAACGGACCCGCTATTTTACATAGGCTGAGAGCATGGAGATTCAGGGAATAAAATCATCGTTGTCCAAAACTCTAAAAACCCAGTTCACTGGCTATTACTCCCATCTGAAGCACATTAAATTTATCAGCTAATACCCGCAAGGGTCCTGAACAAAAAGATTCAGGCAAAGAATAAAGGAAATGACGATTCCCTGCTGGCTTTGTTGCAATCGCAACGCTTCGCCGGCTGTCCACCAAACTACCAGCCCGATTGATAAAGCAAGCACGATTTACTACAACGGGGAAAAAAACGGAATAAAGCAAATATGGCCTTAATGTTTAGCATTCCGGTGTTGCCGGTTAATTTTTCTAAATTTTCAAACTCTCTTCCTTCCGAAGCAAATGCCTGCACCACCTGCATGCCGGTCAGGTGCTCCTGCACAAATGCGTTAAAGGCTGGCTACGGCATTGCGCACTTTAAAAAGGATACATTGATGGTCTCTTTAAAATAATAGGTAGCGACTAATCATTACAGGAAAGGAATCAACGCAATCAGTGTAAGCTGCCAGTCAGCCAAAACATATACGCAGAGTACGCAGACAATAGAGAGCAAGTCGGCAATGATGGGCACAAGGCCATCGGCAAAAATATCATTGATGGATTCAATATCATTGATGGTTCTTGTCGTTAAAGTACCGATGGGAGTTTTTATCGAACTGGGAAAGATTTAATCGCAATATTTTTGCATACACTGAGATCCGCAAATCTTTTACAACGGATTGCCCCAGCCGAGGCTGTCATAAAAGAAAACCAAAAACGCATCAGGTCTCTATTAAAATCAATCCTATTTGGATCAGTGTGATGATTACCACCACCATGTGGCCAATCGATTTAGCAATAAATTCATCCACCGTCAACTGAACAAGCAAAGGCCGAACCGGGGTTGTCAAGTGCCAGCAGGATAGCCAGCGTTACCGACATGTAAAATTTCTTCTTATACGGTGACTGCATAACGAAGACACACGTCGCAATACAGCAATATCAAATTTTTGGGATTGGTCTCTGACAAAACTATGGTTTAAAGATCGGCAAAGCTAGCTAAGAGTTTAAAAGAGAGAAGGAGGTTAAAGAGAAGCTAAGAGTTGTATCATGTCAGGGGGTGGAATGAGTTTGTGTAAACGACATTTTAAGGTTGCCGTTATTCTTCATCTCCCATTGCCTTCCGGTATGATTTAATAAATATTGCTCCCAGGTTTTTATAAGGAGGAATATAATCTTCCAAATCCCTCTACGGATCGCCTTTGATTTGAACTCCTGCCAGAATGGGAATCCAGTCAATATTGTTTACCATTTCTTAACTTTTCTGTTAATAACAAAAAGAAAGGTTTATTAATTGCTGTTTTACCAATTTGTTTCGAGAAGCAATTATATGGGCGTCTGTTGATTTGTGCAAGATGGAATCGATCAAATGAAAGCCTCCGCATGATCCCATAAACACAATCCGGGATGTAGGGGACATATAACCAATGGTAGATGTGGCAAAGTAGCTATGCCCGCGGTGTATTGTGATCGTTGGATTAAGATTGTTTTTCGCTAAATAAGCTCCTAATGCCTGTTGCGCCAGGTCATCTTCCCCGGTTTCTTCGGGCAAGAGGCTTGTTGCATAAATAATAACCGGGTTTCCCTTAACTGACTTTATCACCACCCACTGAGGATTGCTACGGTCAATGGTCAGTTGCCACCGCCAAACATATTTTGAAACCCGATAAAGATGCCCTGTCCGTCCTTATCTCCATAAAAGAAAAGCCTGTGCAATGACCTCTCCTTTTGCGTTTGACAAAGATGAAAAAGGCACATTATACACTGGTGGTATTCCCAGTTCTTTGGTCAGATCAATATTTTTGAGTGGAATCAGCGGACAGGAATAGTTTGTTCAAAATATTATAAATCACAATACCTTTCCGGTTATTCGAGTTTAGATTACGCTGATAATTTTCCTGTACAAGGGTCTAACACTTCATCTGCTAATTTTTTTGTTTGTTTCAATGATGCTGGCATAAGAATCGGCGACATCAACTCCATCTTCCAATCCCTCAGGTTTTCAAACCACCAACAAAAGCTTTCATCAGGTCAGCGGCATCATCGTGGCTTGGAAAGTAGAGAGAAAATTACCAAGTGTGTTATAAGCGGCTGCCTGGCTGATGAATTTTCGATAATGGATCAAAATCGTAAGGTCATCAACAGGGAATCGCTCCTGTTGTTAATCTTTTTCATCATCAACGGGTAAACACCGTTGGTATAGCTGGAAGTGTAAATTAAACCATCTGTCAAAACAGCCAGGTAATACAGCTCTTCTGCGCTTAATGTTTGAATGCATTTGAATCTGACTGCGTCGGTCTCGGTGTGAAGGCCGTTAATAGTTGTAATAAAAACGTCTTTGGCTTTTTCTCAAGTTTTGCCGTTAGTTCTTTGAATGCGATGGCGGTGTCCTTGTTCAAAAGCCTGTCCATATAATCAAGCTGTGTTTTCACCAGCAACCGGTAATACTGTATCGAATCGACCTCTGCAGAATCTATTTGTTCAAAAGTCATTTTCCTCTTACATATATTGTCCACGAAAGGAAAATATTGCTGGCCGCTTTTACTTTTCGACATTCTGACCACGGCTTTTACAAATTCATCATCATGAATTCCCCGTATTATGCGCCAATTTGATTATTGGCCTGGGCGTAGGTATACAGTTGCGCGGGATATTTCCTGGCCACTGTTTTCACAGAGCTATCTACAAAAGGAACATTAGGGTTATTTTTCAGCGTGACAAAGGTTTCAGATGGGTTTAGGACGCAATACTTTAAAATCAGTAAATCTTTCGAGGCCCTGTAACCTATGTTTTTATCAAATACGCCCGATGCCAATACAGCCGATCCCACATCGTAAGGCAATGCATGTATGATTGGCTCAATACTTTTGGCAGCCTGATCCGTTTGGACGGAGTAATCATAAGCTTCAATAATAACAGGCAAGTGAAGCACATTCACTCTTTTACTTTGCCAGTTAAGCCGGATGTATTTCAGCATATTGGCAATACCAGTGAGGAGTAATTCACCTTCAGCCTGTGATCCAATAAGGAGTCGGTTTCTGTTTTAAACTGGAGATCATCAATCATGCCGACCAGTGTATTGGTCAAAAGAGTGTTGATTTCTTCGTTGGCGGAGACCACAAAATGATTATCAATTTTTCCATCTGATGCCAGCAGGTTGCTCTGTTCTTTATCAATTGCTTCATGATTGATCAACCTGCGAAACTCTGGCTTGAAACTCCTGCCACCATTGGTATCATCCAACATTTGTGCGGGCAAACACAATGCAACAAATTGTACAGTGAGGAGGACCAGAAGGTATTTGTGTACTGCCATCATAAGAATCAGGTATGCAAATTTAATAAACGAAAAGGGAGTTTCATAGCATTTTGCCAATCATATAGTTACAGGACGAACTTTATTGGCATCGGGTGGCCTGTTTTTTGCCGGCCAAAAATTTTTTTTCAAGTCCTGCCTGAGGTTAACTTATCATTAAGTCTAAGTAAACAAAACACTGAAATTTCCCCGTGCTGCAAAAATCCAAGTAGGTTTGCCCAAATTTTCAATAGTATGGAAATCAAGTCGCGAAAAGTGCTGATAGCTGATGATGAACCAGATATATTAGAAATATTAAGATACAATCTTCTGGAACAGGGGTACGATGTAGTAACCGCAAAGATGGAGATGAAGCGCTTGAAAAGGCCCGCCGGGCCTTGCCGGACCTGGTGATATTGGATATAATGATGCCCCGAAAGACCGGGGTGGAAGTTTGCCAGATTATGCGCACCAGGCAGTTTTCAAGGATACGCTTATTATGTTTCTGACCGCTGTAAATGATGAAGGTACGCCAGATCAAGGGCCTGGAAACAGGAGCCGACGATTATGTCAGTAAGCCCATCAGCCCCAAAGGTTTTTAAGCCGGGTAAATGCTTTATTTCGGAGGCTGAACAAAACCGAAGCAAAAGTTCTGGAGATTGATAACATTGTCATCGACCCGGAACGATTCGTGATACAGGTAGATAAAAATGACATAATACTGGCAAAAAAGAATTTGAACTCTTGCACCTGCTTGCCCAGAAACCCGGTCGTGTTTTTTGCGCAACGAAATACTCAACCAGGTATGGGGCAATGATGTCATCGTTGGAGACCGGACTATTGACGTGCACATCCGTAAGATCCGCCAGAAGTTGGGTATTGATTGCATCACTACCGTAAAAGGAGTTGGCTATAAATTTGAATTGTAGTTTCCCGCTTGGGATTGCCGGGATCGATTGAGCAGACGTTCTATATCGCATCATCAAATTGGCATTATGCTTAGCTGGAAACTTGTAACGGGGTAACCAGTAACTTGCAAGCATGTTTTCCATCAAAAATATTTCCCTCGTCAACTGTCGGCTTTTACGGCCCTGATCCTGTCGGCGACCTATCGGGCTCTCTGCTTTGGTTTGTAGAAAAAAACTGGCTGGTGGCGCTGATCTATGTTGTTATATTATTTATCTGCAGCTATTTTTCTGATCTCATTTGTTCTGGAGCGTTTCATTTACCGGAAAATTAAGCTCATCTACAAATTTATTTATCAAACAAAAGCTACCAAAAGAGAAGAGACATACTATAAATACATACTACCGCAAAAAGTATTGATGAAGTACGGGAAGATGTGGAAGCATGGGCCAGTGAAAAAAAGGAAGAAATAGATTTGCTTCGCCCAATGAACAATTCAGAAAGGAATTTTTACAAAATCTATCTCATGAATTCAAGACGCCCATATTTGCCATCCAGGGATATGTAGACACGCTTCTTCATGGTGCCCTGGAGAATCCTGAAGGTCAACAGGCGGTTCCTGGAAAAGGCAGCCACCAATGTAGAAAGGCTCACCAACCTGCTTACAGACCTGGATGAAATATCAAAGCTTGAGAGAGGAGAGCTTCCGTTTATAAAACAGAATTTTGTGATCCAGGAGTTAGTGAAGGAAACATTTGAAAGTATTTCCATCATGGCGGAACACAAAAATATTCGGTGTCACATTAAGAAAGGATGCGAATCGCCCGTGATGGTTTTTGCAGATAAGGAAAAATAAGACAGGTACTGCTGAACCTTGTAGAGAATTCTATTAAATATGGCAAACAAAACGGGACCATTACGGCGAGCATGTACAACACCGACGGGAAACACATTTTAGTGGAACTTAGTGATGATGGTATCGGAATTGCGGAAAAGACATTTACAGCGTGTCTTCGAAAGGTTCTACAGAACTGATTCGGGAAGAAGTATGGATTTAACCGGCAGTGGACTGGGACTTGCGATTTGCAAACACATAGTGGAAGCCTCATGGGCAAACCATCCATGTGCGCAGCCGGGAAAATGTGGGAACAACCATTGGGTTTACGCTTGACAGGAAAAAGGACTAACCTGGTATGCGGCTTGCTTTCATTATAAAACTCGCTATTTTTATTATTGCTGACCTCGCTTTGCTTCTGGGACAATCCATTTCATCGTTTCTGCCTAAAAAACTAACCCCTTCGGACAACTATTTGTTTTACCTCCACGGCGGCGTTGTTACCGTTTTTAGGTAATAATGCAATCAATCAATCCATGCCTGAATGGGGTCCTTATGAATACCTGAATATCCTCGATTCACTCCGCATTCGGGGTTTTAATATTATCAGTGAAAACCGGAAGGAAGGAGTTGATGATTCTGTTTATGTAAATAAGATTGCCCGGCAAATTGATACGCTGTTCAAGGCAAAAGTGGATCCCAAGAAGATTACTATAATTGGTGCTTCTGCAGGATCTGCAATTACAATTCACTTGTCTGCCGTCCTGAAAAATAACAAAATGAAGTATGTGGTGATGGGTGGTTGCTGGCCCGATACCTATAAAGATTACGTTGGACTAGAATTATTCGGGCATTTTCTTTCCATTATCGAATCCACCGATCCGCATGGCACTTGTTCCAAAATATTCGACGAAAGAAAACAGATCAGCAGTTTCAAGGAGATAACGCTCAGCATGGACTGGAGCCATGGATTCATTCATAAGGGATATAAAGAATGGATAGATCCCATTGTAAATGGTTTGATGAAACGCGGTGATCTACTGGCTGTTACCGGCGGGCAATCTTCTGTTCAAATTTTTCACCCACCAGTTCTGCAATCATCTTTGCTATCTGCTTTTGATATAATTGTTGCTCTTCACTTACCTCACCCATTGGTTGCAGACCGGGGCCGATCATTGCCATCCAGGTTTCCGGATGAACCGGGGATAAAGCTGCCATGTGATGTCCAGCTTTTTTCTTTACCCCGGCCATGATCCGTGGTGATCAGCAAAGTTGTGTTGTCTTTATAACCGGTTGTAGTTTGTATCCAATGCCATAATTCTTGCACCATGGCATCTACTTTATGAGGCCTGCTGCAGGTAAAGATCGTAGCGGCCACCATGGGCATAATCATCTGTTTCGCCCAGGCCAATGAAAACCACTTTGGGTTGATTTTGCTGTAAATATTCCGTGGCAGTTATATAAAGTTGGCTGGTCATCCCGTAGCTTTTCTTTATCATAGATAGCTTCAGATTGTACTTTGTTTATTAGTGCGGCGTGATCTGATCCTGGGTTCTCATCCAAATTTTCATACCCTGCTGTTTATACGATTAACCCACTTCTTTCCTCATTTAATATAAAAGGAAAGACATCCCATGACGTAAATGCAACTACTTTTCCTTTAAATGCTTCTTTGCCATTCAAAAATTCCAGCACGTTAATGTTGTGATTCTTTTTCCTTATTATTTGATGAAATGAAGAGGTCGGCATTCCCGGTAAAAATTTCGTTATAGCCAGGATAAGAAAAACGATAAATATTGGCAGTGTTAACTTTATTATTTAAACGACGATTGCCATAGATTTGACCTTTTTGAGCAAGTTATCGCTCCAAAAAAGGCATCAGTTTCTGACGCCTTTCCTTTTCGCTGTCTGCCCAGTATAGAATTTTCATAGTAGCCGTATCCTGTGTATACTTTATATTATTGATCAGGGATTGATCTGCACCATTAAATATTTCCTGCCAGCGAAAGCCATCAACGGTAACGATAAAAGATTTCCGGCAGCATGTTCCAAATGGCAATGACATTTGCTTTAACAGACACATGTGCCTTTGAATATTTACCGGACTCCACGAAAGAAATAGAGGAAAAAAGAATAAAGCAGGCAAGAATGTTTTTTCATTGACGGAGGTTTTGCAAAGAAAGAAAGTGTGTGTGAACAACTTGTTAACAAGCCATCACGTTTATGTTAAATAATTAGTAGGCTTACATGATTGAAAAGAATATACTACATACAGCTATTCTTTTTAATGCTAAACATTTAAACCATTCTTCTTTCAGAATTAAATCAATTTTCAAAAATTTCCACATTTTAATCACAATCAGTTAACACTATGGTGATGATTAGTTTAAATAGTAAGTCAATCTTTGTTAAACCTTTGAAATGCAAAAACGCCCCGTTGATGTAGTTGTCGTGTCCGACCTTCATTTGGGAACATATGCTTGTCGTGCTAAAGAATTCCTTGCCTATATACAAAGCATCTCCCCTCGCCTGCTCATTTTGAATGGTGATATTTTTGATGGATGGCAGTTTAGCAAACATTATTTCCCCGCCGAACATATGTCAGTGATCCAGGAAGTTTTTTTCTCTTCTTTCAGATGGCACAAGAGTTATTTATATCACCGGGAATCACGATGAAGTATTACGTCGATATTCAGATGTTCAACTGGGCAATTTTCAGCTCACCGATAAAATTGTCATAGAGATCAACGGCAAAATGACCTGGATTTTCACGGTGATGTATTTGACCTTACTACAAAAGGGCAGGCAAAACTCTGGACAAAACTGGGAAGCAACGGGTATGCCTTGTTGCTGGCCTTTAACAGATCCATCAACTCGATGTTGAAATTGTTAGGCAAAAAAAGCTGTCATTGTCAAAAAGAGTTATGGGACAGTTTCATAAACGAATGGTAAATATTGACGCGTTTGAAACACTGATCGCCGAATTGGCCATTGAAAAAAATACGACAATGTCATCTGTGGTCACATCCACCAACCACAAAAACGGAATATCAGGACGGAAAAAGGCGCTGTTACTTATCTCAATTCCGGTGACTGGGTCGAACACCTGACCGCCCTCGAATACCGCAATGATGACTGGCATATTTACTCATACGAAGCGTCAATAATGGAAGAGGTTCATGTACCGGCGGTGAGACCCGCGCCGGAAGTAATGACCAACGAAATAGCTATCTACCTGCACTCACTGACACATCCCATACTATGAGAATTTTTAAAAAACATTCTTATGAAAATATTTTATGCTGTACAGGCAACCGGAAATGGTCATATCAGCAGGGCCATGGAATTGCTTCCCTATTTGAAGCAATACGGCCAGAGTCGATATTTTCCTCAGCGGTAATAACAGTCATCTTGTTTTGGATGCGCCAGTTAAATATCGTAGCAAAGGTGTAAGCCTTTACTACAATTGCAAAGGGGGTCTGATTTCTGAAACTCATCAGGAAAACCCAACCCCTGCGCCTGAAACAGGAAAGCAATGATCTTGCCCGTGGAAAACTATGATCTTGTGATCAACGATTTTGATTATATCACATCGGCAGCATGCGCCAAAAAAATATTCCTTCAGTTAACCTCGGTCACCAGGCGAGTTTCAAATCGTCATTAACGCCAAGACCGGCTGTTAAAAGCATTACCGGCGAATGGATCTTAAAAAATTATGCAAGAGCGAAGCCGATACATAGGGATTTCATTTTCAATCTTACGATGATTTCATTTTTACTCCTGTTATTAAGAAGGAAGTATTGGAATCAACACCATTCGATGGTAACTATGTCACCGTCTATCTCCCCTCTTATTGCGAACCGCAACTGATCGACATTTTTCATTCATTCAGCAACGTTCGGTTTGAGATCTTCTGCTCACAGACCGAGCAGGATAAAAAGTTACAACAATATCAGCCTCCTGCCTGTGGACAGGCATTTATTTACAAAAAGCCTGGTTGGTTGTTCAGGAATCATTACCGGTGGTGGATTTGAAACGCCGGCTGAAGCGCTCCACCTTGGTAAAAAACTAATGACCATCCCCATCACTAATCATTATGAACAACAATGCAATGCCGTTGCGCTGGAGCAATTAGGGGTAACGAAGCTGAAAAAAATTGACCGGGATTTTTGCTGGTAAGTTTTATGCCTGGCTCCGTCACATGCGAACCAATTAAAATAGATTATAGCCAGACCATCCCACAATGTTTGGCATTTCTGTTCTCCGATAAAACGGCGAATACACTTCGACCAGTCGCTCTCCAAAGAATTTGCTATGAATCTGTGATAGCACAAAAATAAAAACCATCCCGGCTGCTTGCTTTCCGGGATGGCAACTGCATGAGAAATTGCTCACTAATGGGTGTCTGCTAAATCCAACGTAACCCGTGACGATTGTGTAGGAAAGAACTGTGCGCAAAGATGCTGGTGGGAAATTACAGCGTCGTTATCACAACATTACCGTTCGGTTAAATAAAACTTCCCTTAACGTTTTTCTATGTCGCTTCGTAAGGCACATTAAGGATAACCTCGTCTAGGGGATTCCTCGAAAGGCTGGAAAAATTTAATATTATCTTACTGTTAAGTTTTTTTGTAGTTTTGGCGCAAGCTCACGCCTGTGAAAATAGCGGCTACCATATTAGTTTTTGTTTTCGCTCTCAGCTTTTGCCCATCTTCGGGCGGATTTGCCAGGGAAAAGATCACATTATACGGTTTGATTTTTTTGGTGAACCGGTAGCGTTTTGAGTTTGATATGGCTTCCCGCGTAGATTTTACAGATCCTCTTTCCGCTGAGTCAATACCGGTATTTTATCAAACCATTCTCAAAACCAATTACGCTCCTATAGTTGAAGCGCTTATTACCTTATAAAGATCAGCATAAGCCCGACGACTGGCTGTTTTACCAGCTAATCCGAAAGACGGCGCAACAGATAAGCCCGAAAGCAGATAATTATAAAAGATACACGCTTATACAAGTGGTTTCTTTTATCGAAATCCGGGTACGACGCGACTTTAGCTAATTTCAGGGAGATCAGATACTTTTCTATGTACAGTGTGATGAAAACATCTATAACATCCCTTATCGCGTCCGCGACGGCAAACAATATGTATGCCTGAACTACCACGATTACGGAAGTATCGATTTTGAAAAACCAGGTTTTCAGAAATTGCCATCAAAAATCCTGAGGCCACGAAAGCTTTTTCGTACAAAGATCACCCAGTTGCCTGACTTTAAGAAAGAAGATTATGAGGAAAAAGACCTTTCCTTTAATTACTACCAGACCGACTACCATTTCAAAATAAAATTGAATCCCCGAGGTAAAAAGCATTTTTGCCAATTACCCGGTGGTTGATTACGAATCGTACTTTAATATTCCGCTTAGTAAAGAAACTTATACTTCCCTGATCCCTTCGCTAAAGAAATATATAAAAAGGTATGAAGACCAAAAATGGTGTCGACTACCTGATGCGGTTTACCCGGTATGCATTTCTGTTTGAATCCGATTCCTTGAATTTTGGCAAAGAGAAAGCGACTATCCCCTGAACAAACCCTGTTGTATGAAAACAGTGATTGCGATGACCGCGCCGCTTTATTCTTTTACCTGGTAAAGGAAATTTATGATCTGCCCATGATCGTCCTGGCCTATCCAAAACATATTACCATCGCAGTTCAGTTTGACAAACCGGTTGGCAAACCAATCGTCTATAATGGTCAACGCTATTACGTCTGCGAACCTACTCCGCAAAAGAAGACCTGGGCATCGGGCAATCATTGCCGGAATTGAAGAAGATTAGTTATGAGGTGGTGTATGCTTATCATCCTCCGCAAAAGTAACTTTTAGCTCATTTGCCATTTCCTGGTTCCTTTGCAGTCTTCTGCAAATCGTTCAAGTATTTTTGGGTGGTCTTTATTCATGCGCGTGAAATATTTTTCCCCGGTCTTTATAAAAGATAATGACCATACAATTATTCGGACTTGTTGAAATAGACAACATATACTGCATCGCCTTTGCCATACCCGTATATTTTTCCTTCTGGTGACACAACTGTCTTTACTCGTTATCAGTTTGCCGTTTACATTTTCAGATAGGGCCGTTATGCTTTCTTTATCATACAACTTGGCCATATTAAAAACCTCGGTTTCCCCGGTTCATTATAATACATGATGGCGGCGCTGTCGCAGGTTGCCAGCTCGGGCATCAGGTTGTTATTTTTTGCTTCCTTGCAGCCTTCTATTAAAGAAAAAGAGAAGGTGCTATTAATAATAGTTTATTCATCCCCTGGTTTATTTCTATTTAAAATTCTAAAAAAACGTCCTGAAATTACTCCAGGACGCTTTAAATATAAATGATTACCCGTCTTAATAGATTTGCATTCTGCGGATCCCAATTGGTCCAGCCGGCTGTCCAATCTGTCGTACCCATCGCTCCTCGGTACGTAGTGGTAACAAAGTACGAGTTCATACCAGCAAAGCTTGCCCCGGACAATGCCGGTGAGTCCTGCTTTAGGAAGAAAGTTAGGGGTTGTTGAATAGAATGGGCTTTCCAGCATAATTGCGTCAGGACTGGCGTAGGTGATACAGCCATTTGCTTCAGCCTTTTCCTTTAATGCGACCGCCGCGTCCTGCGCGCATCGCTTTTGTGTCTGCGCTGGACAAAGGATTAGGACCCATAGGCATTCTTGGCAAACAGACGGGCGGTAGCGGAATCCGTGAAATAAGGTTCGGCGACCGCGTGAGACCAGGTTATTATTAAATTCAGATACGCCGGTTGTGATATAATCATCCCATGCACCTTTTGACTCAATTACGAAACCTCCTTTCTGATAACCGACTAAAATTGAGTTTCTCAATCACAAACTGGGATCTCCTTCGCCAGCGGTTAGCATAGTTAATGATTTGATGCTGTTCCAGTCGCATTATTGGGCCCAACGAATGTGAAATTGCTCAATTGAGGACGGGTATTTGGTGTAGCAGTTGTAACACTGCAGCATCGTTATCACATTCCACACCATTACCGGCATCACCAGCATCTACAAATTCAGGCTTGCGGCATGAAATGGCAAATTGTATTTTTCCACCGATATCCAAAATCAAAATCATAATCATCGTCAGCCGTTGCAAGAGCAACAAGATTCTTAGCGTTTACTGTTCCCCGAAAAATTCATACGCATCATCATTACCAAATGAAACCTGGATATTTTCCAAAATAGTGCCCGAGCCAACGCCACCGCATGTTAACCCATTGATCTCTGATCCCGGTTCGGCAGCAATACCGGCAAACTCAATACGAACAAAACGAAGGATACCGCTTTCATCATTGGGGTCGGTTCCGCCATATTTACGACCCACGCCTCCTTCGATTGTTGGTCCCGGATCGAGCGGACGGTTAGTCGGTGCTTTACCCAAAAGGATAATTCCACCCCAATCGCCGGGAGCCCTTTGTCCTACGTCTTTGCCACTGGTGAATACGATAGGATTATTGGCTTTGTCCATCAGCGACGAGCTTGGCACCTCTTTCAATGATTAAAGCTCCTTTTTCGGTAATATCACTTTGTATAAGAGAACCGGCTTCAAAAGTCAGTGTGGCTCCTTCGGTCACATACACATATCCTTTCAGCACATACTTGCCCTTAGGATAGAAGCGGCTGGAGGAAATAGTTCCGGTGATCACATTGTTGGTGGACATTGCCGGTGGAATCAATCGGCGGTGTAGTGGTAGTATCGCCTTCAAAAGTCACCTTTACACAGGAGGTAACACTGAGCAGCGAGATCAACACCAGCGTACCAAAAGGATCTTCTTCATATATGTTTTTGTTTTTATTTTTTGATTGTTGTTTTTGCTTTTCTATTTTGTTTTTCCAAGGTTAAAATCATAGGTAAATCCTACCGTAACCATTGATCCCGGCGTATAAGAACTAAATAACTCTGTCTGTTCCTTGCGGAATATGCCTTATTGCTCGTCCTATATTTTCATAGAAGAAGTAAGCAGGGTTCAGCAGATCCGCCCAGGTGATTCTAAGTTCTCCCCTCTTATTAAATATCTTTTTGGCTAATTGGATATCCACCTGGTCCCTCGGCCTTTCATAAATGTCAGCGAAGCCAAGGTCAGGTAAGCCCCACCAACGCTAAGCGTTGACCAATACGATTGTACAGTAAGAGAACCACTCCACACAGTATTTTGGCTACTATACTGCAATCCCGGCATTGACCAGGTAGGGCGATTGACCCTGCAAGTGGACGATTTGAAGTAGATGTTCCGCCAGTTCCCGCTGGTTGAAGCCAGGGTGACTTCTGAATATATATAGGTAAGGTTGGCAAATACGCTAAAAGTGCTCAGGCTCTTACTAATGAAGTCAAGGCCTTTTCTAACTTCAAATTCTGCTCCCACACTATACGCTTTGTCAGCGTTGCTGTAACCATAATTGCGCCTGTCCACCACGCTCGACGGATCTAACCTCAACTCGATCGGGTCATCAAAGCTTTTATAGAAGGCCCCAATGGTGATAGCCTCGCCTCCCTTTGGATAAATTTCATAGCGTATATCACCGTTGAGAATTGCAGATCGTTTCAGGTCAGGGTTACCGTTGATACCATAATTAAGCTCATAGATCAAAAAATGAAAACGGCGCTATTTCCCTGAACTCAGGCCGGGCGACGGTTTTGCTGGCGGCAATACGAATATTTTGTTTAGTATTTGGGTGAGTAAGTAAAATTCAGCGAAGGCAATACATCCCATTTTTCTGTATTTATTACTACTTTTTTCGCAGATACATCTTCTGTAGTAAGAAACTGCTCAAAATATTCAGCCCTTACTCCCCATACCAATCTTACCTTCTCGCCAAACTTGTTATCAAACATTCCATACATTCCGTCATTGACTGATACGCCAAAATAGTCATCCTGGTTATTGGTAAAGTCTAAGATTTTAAATCCGTCCATCGCAATATTTTCCGGGGCAAATATTTGATCGAAAGGCAACAGGTTCTTACTGGCATCAAATTGATTTGCGTTGGCCGGCTCATAGCGGGTGATACGGCTTCTGAAATCGCGTACCCGGATCAAGGTGGACCCTCCCAGTTTGAACATTTGCTTGTCTTCACCCATTGTAAATGGAAAAAGACAAGGCTCCATTTGCGCCATAGCTATAGTCTTTTAAGCTGCTGAAAAAACGCCGGGTGTCGTCATCGTTATATTCGTACGGATCGCTGGTGCCTTTGGGCGGAAGTAAGCCGAAGTACGGAGGTCAGGTTGTGATTTGAAGTTGTATGCAAAATTTCCATTCCATCTCAGCCTGACGCCGTTACTGTTCAACTGGTGCTCGCCTTCAAGCTGGCCGCTATACAGCGATCTTTGATTTAAGACAGATGACCGGAAATTAATATCCTGGATGCGGTCATTACTTACACCATTACGTGTGTAGTAATTGTCTTCGAACAACTGGTTGAACAAATTCTTAAATGAAATTTTATGGCGGCCTTTCACATACGTGAAGTTGGCGAGGGAGCCTATGTTCACCGCGTACCTGTTCTGATCATCATGTAACTCAACAACCACATCCCCGTTATCCTCGTGCAATTTTCTTTCCACTTCGGATTTCAGCATGCTGCTGCGATATTGCAAAGAAAGTATAGTACCAAAATGTAGCAGCCATCCTTCCATCTTGAGCTATTGCTCCATGCTAAACTATATGTTTGGAACAGGCGCTGCCGTATATTGCTTTTCGGCATACACTTCATTTTTGAACAAGCGGCTCAGTTCTATCTGCTGCTCCACTCCTGCATTAGTGGCGCCGAGAGCACGATATTCCTGCGGTGTTTTTGGAAAACCGATTGGCAGGTCCCTGGTGCCATTATCATATCCCAGCCAGTCAGTTTTGTTTCCTTTCATTACTTGTAAAGTCTTTAAAAGTTGATTGGGAGTTAAATCCAAGACTGATTCCTAAGCTCAGCACGTTTTTAGTCGGGACGTCTTTGGTATTGATCTGAACGAGTCCACCCGCAAATTCACCGCTGAGCTCAGGGGTGGCCGTTTTGTTGACAATAATGTTATCGATAAGTGCCGCGGGAATTACATCAAAGGAAAAAGCTTCTTATCGGGTTCGGTGCTTGGCAATTGTGCATTGTTGATAAACGCCGCATTATAGCGATCACTGAGGCCGCGGACAATAACAAAACGGTTGTCCTGTATACTGGCACCGCTTACTCTCTTTAATACTTCACCTGTATTTTTATCCGGTGTTCTCCTGATGAAATCAGCAGAGAAGCCCACTGGATAACGCAATATTATTTTTGAAAGCTTAATAAGGCCATTGTATTTTCCTGGCGTCGGAAGTGGATCTTATGGTCACCCCTTCAATATTTTTCGTCTCCACTTCCAGAACAACATTAACCTCATTGTCCAAACCCTGGTCCTTACTTCAACATCATTCACCAGTTTAGGCATATAACCGATCGCTGAGAATTCGAGTTCATATTTTTGCCAGGAGAAAGAATTGGTGAATAACGGCCTTCGATATCGCTGCTGGTGCCACCCTGGGAGCCTTTAATCTTTACAGAAACACCTGCTATGGGTTGATTTTGAGTATTAAGAATCTTACCGGAAAGCCTCGTCTCGAGCATTTGCAAAAGAGAACAAAATAATAAACAAAGAAGCTAATTGGAGCCTTAAATGCATAGCATTGATTTCGGGCAAAGATGTACTAGCTATAGTTACCTGGCATGTTACTGCCTGATTAAGGAATTGTAAAGCCAATGTTATTGGCAATGTTACCGGGAAGTCCGGCGGAACTTATTCTGCAGTAATGAAAGAGCTATTTCTGCTCTTTTTCAACCTGTTAATATTTAACCCTCAGGATATATAAGATTTTAACCTATATTAAGGAATTATTAATTCACTCTTTAAACCGAAGGCCAGCAAAACTGAAGCGGCTAATTTCGCAGACCGCCTGGTTGAGCTGGTAAAAAAGCAATATGGTCTTAATTCATTCCTGAAAATATTTACGCCAAAAATAAAGTGTTCTTTGAGCTGTTTGAAAAAATGGCTAGATAATAATACTAAAATGGCAAGTATCTTGAAAGCGGTGGTTGCAGAGACCGATTTCGACAAGAGGGCCTCCCTCATCAGCCTCGTAGAAGACCTGGAACACGCCAATGATGAATTGACACACAGCGTATTTACCGAATTCGGCCGAAACTTCATTACACCTTTTGACCGGGAAGACATTCACTATCTTGCCACTTCATTGATGATATTGCAGATTACATTTATGCCGCTGCGAAAAAATTAATTTTTACCGTGTCAACCCCAATGATATGGGGATGCAGAAAATGGCCGAGCTCGATTGAGCAGGGCGCCATAGCAGGTTCGCAATGCGGTCTACAGAACTGCAGGATATGAAAAACATGCGCAAGCATTACTAGAGGCCCTTGGTAAAGATCAACAGCATAGAAAACCAGGGCGATGATATATTTGATATGAGCATCGAAAAATTATTTGCCACAGAGCCCGACGCCAAGGAAGTGATCAAGAAAGAGAAATCTACCAGGTAATGGAAATCGTTACCGATAAATGTGAAGATGCCGAGCAACGTGATAGAGTCTATCATTATTAAATACGCATAAAATGTGCGAATATGCAGATGTGTGATTTGCAATCGAGATAATCCGCAAATTTGCTACATCAGCTTATCTGCAAATTAATTTTATGACCACCTTTCTCATCGTCATCATAGCTTTAGCCCTGATCTTTGATTATATCAATGGCTTTCACGACGCTCGCCAATTCAATTGCCACAATAGTTTCCACTAAAGTATTGACACCTTTCCAGGCGGTACTTTGGGCAGCAGTATTCAACTTTGTCGCTTTTTTTATTTTTAAAGATCATGGGGTAGCTGATACGCGTCGGGAAAACGGTGAACTCATGAAGGAATTGCCGGTAGCGAAATGATGGTAATAATTTTTCAGGGCTTGTCGCTGCAATATGCTGGAACCTTCTGACCTGGTGGCTGGGAATTCCGTCTTCTTCTTCGCATACATTGATCGGGGATCTTGCAGGCGCTGCGGTTGCCAGCGTCGGAGTTTTGCAGTGCCGTTAACACTTCAGATCCGGTTCTTAAAACCGTTGCTTTTATTTTCTTAGCACCATTGGTAGGTATGGTAATGGCTTTTGTTATTTCATTGTGGTTTATTCACTCTTTTAAAAGGGAATGGCTCCGAAAATTCTTTCTATCTACGGTATTGTTGTGCGTGGCCGTTTTTTTGATACTTCAGTATGGAAACCGACGCTGCCAAACTGAGCTAAATCAACCCACTACGAATCTTATATTAACAGGTAATCTTTTATTCCAAAAATTTTAAATGGATATTGCTGGCTACTGATCCTTGTGGTAATGGCTTGCTTTACTTTACTTTCTTCAGTTCATCTGAATGCACACAGGGCAAATTCATGGTTCAAACGGCTCCAGCTGGTATCCTCCGCTGCTTTCAGTGTTGGACACGGTGGCAATGATGCCCAAAAAGTCATGGGTATTATCACCGCAGCCTTAATCGCCTAGTGGACCATTCAAGATATTCAGATCGAGATGCCGGTTTGGGTTCCCTTCGCTTGTTATACGGCCATAGCGGCCGGCACTATGAGTGGTGGCTGGAAGATTGTAAAAACTATGGGTACACAGAATTACTAAAGTGACTCCTTTTGAAGGTGTAGCGGCTGAAACAGCCGGCGCTATTACTTTATTTGTTACCGAAGCGCTGAAAATTCCGGTAAGCACAACTCATACCATTACCGGCTCTATTATAGGAGTAGGGAGCCACTAAAAGATTGTCAGCCGTTCGATGGGGCGTTACCGTCAACCTGCTTTGGGCCTGGATATTAACAATTCCCGTCAGCGGCGCACTGGCTGCGCTTGTTTATTCCCTCGTTCATTTAATTATGTAAACTCCGACTTTTCTCTTTCGGATTGGCTTATATTCTTCACCTTTGCGTCAAGAATAAAGGGGCTATTATTTATGTCTACCATACTTGTCACCGGAGGTTCAGGATATATAGGATCGCATACAATCGTTGACCTTGTCGATAACGGCTATAATGTAATCTCTGTGGATAATAACTCAGCCGATCCAGCCCGGTCATGCTGGAAGGAGTGGAAAGAATCACGGGCAAAAAGGTAAAAACTATAAGGTTGATCTCTGCAATTTCGATGACACCTTTGCCATTTTCCAGGAAAATGAAGATATCGAAGGCATCATTCATTTTGCCGCCTTTAAATCAGTCGGCGAGTCTGGTTGAAAAACCGCTGATGTATTTTGAAAACAACCTTAACTCGCTGATCAACCTTTGAAATGCGTACAGGAATTTAAGACCCCTTATTTCGTTTTTTCTTCTTCCTGCACCGTCTACGGCAATCCCGATCATATTCCCGTCACCGAACAAACACCGCCCAAGCCTCGCTGAGTCGCCTTATGGCTACACGAAACAAATGGGAGAGCAGATCATTAATGAATTTGCGAAAAGCAGCGGCACCCAGTGCATTTTGTTGCGCTATTTCAACCTGGTTGGCGCACATTCTTCCATACTGATTGGAGAGATGCCCATCGGGAAGCCGCAAAACCTGGTACCTGCCATCACCCAAACCGCTATTGGCAAATTGGCCAAAATGTACGGTGCATGGGAATGACTATGATACCCGCGATGGCTCATGCATCCGCGATTTTATACATGTAAGTGATATTGCTCATGCCCATACCCTGGCAATAAGATACCTTGAATCAAGATAAAACTGATTCGCTTTGCGAAGTGTTTAATCTTGGGACAGGGAATGGGGTCACAGTTTTGGAAGCGATCCAGTCTTTTGAACGAATAAGCGAGTGTCAGACTAAACTATGAAATTGGTCCCCAGGCGGCCGGGAGATGTGATAGCCATTTATGCCAACAATAATATGGCGAGAGAAAAATTAGGATGGAACCCAAAGTATTCACTGGATCAAATGATGTGCAACTGCCTGGGAATGGGAACAGCGATTAAAAGCGGATGATACTATATTTAGTGGTAAACCGTAAGAATTGAACTAAGAGTTCGCAAGTACTAGGAGCGAATAAGCAATTTCAAATTGCCATTCACTTGCTTATTGCAGTGCTAACCCTTCACTGTTTTGAACTTCCCCTTATCTCTTAGTTCCTTACTTTTGCCCACTAATTTTCGCATATGTCACTCAGAGAAATTCAATCGACAGGGAATAAGGATACCCGAAGTGGTTTTGGTGATGGGATCGTAGGAAGCAGCCCGCAAAAATCCAAATGTTGTAGCGCTGTACCGCAGATCTTGCCGGTTCATTAAAACTGCAATCAGTTCATCAAAAGAATTTCCGGAGCGATTTATATACAATGTGGCATCGCCGAAGCCAATATGATTGGCATCGGGGCCGGGTTGACGATTGTAGGGAAAATTCCTTTACAACCACCTTTGCCAACTTTTCTACCGGCCGTGTTTAACGACCAGATCCGACAATCAGTATGGCGTATAGCGGAAAGAATGTAAAGATCTGTGCTTCCCATGCCGGACTTACTTTAGGCGAAGATGGCGCTACCCACCAGATACTTGAAGACATAGGCATGATGAAAATGTTGCCTGGAATGACAGTTATCGTGCCCTGCGATTATGCATCAAACAAAAGCGGCGACACTGGCCATTGCTGAATACCATGGACCGGTTTATTTGCGCTTTGGCCGGCCCGTATGGCCCATATTTACCAAAGAAGCAGATTTTGAAATTGGTGAAAGCGCAAATCTTTTCTGAGGGATCTGACGTCAGCATCTTTGCCTGCGGCCATATGGTCTGGAATGCCATCCAGGCCGGAGCATATCCTGCAGGAGAAAGGAATCAGTGTAGAAGTAATCAATATTCACACGGTCAAACCACTGGATGAAAAGGCAGTTCTAAATTCCATCAGTAAAACGAAATGTGCCGTTACTGCCGAAGAACATAACATCATCGGGGGACTTGGAGATGCCATTGCACAATGTGCCGCGTAAAAACTTACCTGTTCCAATTGAATATGTAGGAACAAAAGATACATTTGGTGAAAGCGGTAACACCCACAGGATCTTCTGAAAAAATATGGATTGGATATTCCAGATATTGTTGCTGCTGCGGAAAAGGTCATTGAAAAGAAAATCGGCATAGTGCAGCATTGGAAACCGGCATGCAGGTCTAGAAGGTTGAATGAAGTAGTTGCTTTGTCTATTTACTGCTGATATCGCTTTGTTCCTGCAAAGTAATTGAACGTAAAATTTATTCTCCGACTCCAATCAATTGTCCTTCTCTAAAACAAAAAACGATCATAGTTTTTCTGCAACGTTTAGTCTGCCCTCAGGTTTTGACTTTAATGGCGGATATGCGATAACCAACCGGTTAGCAGTTATAGGTGGAATATATCTTCAGCTAAGAATAAAGATAATGAGGAAGCATATTCAATTTTTCCCAGGTATAGTGCAAGTTCAATCCTTTTTGTACCAGGCATAAAGGTTTTCACGGAGGTGCAGGAACTTATTTTCCACTATCAAAAACCAACGAAAGCTACGTTTCTTTTTTGGCGGCTACACTAAAGGTAGTTTCCAAATGGATGAAACGTTGATTGAATACTTTGAGGATAGTACCACATCAGCCAAAAAACAACTTCTTACAAAAGTGATATCAGCCGTTATTTTTTACAGGCCGGTCTTGGCTTTTACTGAAAAGAAATTCGAGCTATCAATAGTTACCCGCTTCAATTATGCCGGGTATTCTGATGTTAATACAAATTATGACAGCATCGATCAGCATACCATACAACCCTGCCGGATATAGCTTATCCCGCTTTTTCTCAATTTCTTGATTTTGGGTTTGACAGTAAATTCTTTCTGGATAATCAAACGCCGGGTTGGATTGCAGATATTTGGCTCGGCAACCGCCCGTGTAAACAGGCGGGATTATAATTTTTATCATTATCCATTTCGTATGGGTATCCGGCATTATTGTCAGAAACCCATTTAAAAATAGGATAAAAACATCTGGTAGTCTGCCTGGCATATTGAGTATTTTCTCAAATACAAGATTGTTTTCTATTTTTAGGCTTAAACATCGTTTCTGATTTCCTTCTAATTGACACCAAAGTCAACCCCAATGCCGCTAACTGTCCTGAGTGGATACAGAGCTATTATTACAATTTCGTGAACCTGCGACGAAGGAAAAAGCATACACCGCCATTATTAAAAAATACCAGGAAAAGCTCTTATTGGCATATTCGCCGAATGGTGGTAAGTCATGACGATACTGATGATGTACTTCAAAACGTATTTATACGGGTATGGAAGGGACTGGAAAACTTCCGCGAAGACAGTCAACTATATACCTGGCTTACCGGGTAGCCACAAATGAATGCCTGACCTTCCTGGAACAGCAAAAGAAAAGGGCTACAGTGAGCCTCAGCGATATGGAATCGGATCTGAGCTGAAAGATAAAAGCGGATCAGAATTTCGACGCCAACAAGCTTGAATGGAAGCTGCAGCTTGCCATCCAGCAACTCCCAGAAAAACAACGAGTTGTGTTTCAATTAAGATACTATGACGAAATGCCCTACGAGGAAATGAGCCGTGCTGGATACGAAGCGAGGGGGCCTTAAAGGCTAGTTATCACCACGCTGTCAAAAAATCGAAGAATATATACAAAAATCATTAAACCCGGAATGTTAAATATTGTCTTAATAATTAAGAAATGACACCAGCGAGATAACATATTAAAGGAGTTGCGTGAGCTGAATAGCGACCTCGGTGAGTTAAACCAGCAACCTGTTTTCCAGGTTCCTGGTGGGTATTTCGGATAACCTTGCCGATGAGGTATTGAAAAAGTAAGAGCATCAGAGGCTGCCAGTGCAAAGGAAGAATTGGCATTGTTATCTCCATTTTTGAGTGCCATTTCAAAATCTACTCCATATTCAGTACCCATTGGTTATTTTGAAGGTTTTGAAAAAAAATTGGATGAAATAATATTTGCTGGCAAAGATCAAACGGTAAATGAAGAACTGGAAAGTCTCTTCTCCACTGCTGAGCGGACTTAAAAACAAACCCACTTATACAGTGCCTGAAGGGTATTTTCAGCATTTACAACAACCAATAGAACATGCTGCTCCGGCAACGAAAACAAAAGTGGTTTCTCTAACCGGCCGTAAATGGTTTAGATATGCAGCAGCTGCTATTGTTGTTGGGTTTGTTGCTGCGATCGGCTTTATGCTTTTTAAATAAAAAAGAAACCGTTGACCCAACAGACAAGTCGTTTGCATGGATACAAAAGAACATGAAGAAGGTTTCAACCGCATGAGATCAATGAATTTGTAGAGTTGGCTAATGCGACATCACCAGATATTGTAAAGACAGATACAAAAGAAGAGGTTAATAAGTTATTGAAAGATGTTTCTGATAAAGAGAGATACAGGATTTTTTTGAATGACACGGGAACTGCAGAAACAGAGGATGATTTAATCCTGAATTAGCGATGAAGAAATTTTATACTCATATTAAACTTATTGTTTGTAACGGCTCCCTTTCTCTTTGCCCAGGACGATGAAAACGATGGCAATGATAAGATCCGTGACAAAATGAATGAATACATTCAAAGAAGGCTTAATCTAAACGATGATGAAGCCAAAAAATTCACGCCCGTCTTTTTACGCTATTTTAATGAGTGGCGGCAAACGATAAGAGAACAACAAGGATTTGCCGAAGTTGGATTTACAACAGAAGGTCATTGATCTCAGGCTTAAATACCGGGTTCAATTTCGTGATTTGCTTGGTGAACGCAGAGGCAACCAGGTATTTAATTACCAGGACAATTTTATCAGGGAGCTGCGGGATATTCGCAGAGATCGCCTCGGAAACAAACCCGGAAGAAGAGGACCATGACAATATTAACAACCTAACTATTTCAACTCTGTTTTTCAATAGTTAGCTACGGCCGGCTCTCTTTAGAGCGGGCCCTTCCAGTTAATCATGCAAACTAACCTCCAAATTACGCGAGCTGTGGTGTAAATTGGCGTCTTGATATCGTGGTAAAATAAGAATGTCCAGCTTTTCTTTTTCGCCCTGTGTCCACCATTCCTTTCTCTAATTCCATCGCCTTCTTTCCATCGAAATCGTATTTGGCCACAAAGCGATGTTTCATTTTGTTACAGCTGCGGAGCATCATCCCCGCCAAAAAAAAAATAATCTCTTCTTGTTCCTTTATCCAAAACCTGGTGCACCGGCGAATGGGCACCGGTAACTTTGTAATGAATATAATCATCAATCATTCCTTCATCGTCCTGCAACCACACAACGCTACCGGCTTCATTCAACACCTGCAACTCTTCGGGAATAAAGCAGCGGCAATCCTTTCTTTATAGCGAAATCAAACTCCCTCCGCTGATATAATATGCGGCGCCCGGGAAGCTAAGCTGATCCCGATGATTTTCATCAGAGACACCACCAGCACTATATGATCTTTATGCAAATGCGACATCAATACCTTCGTAATAGTTGCGGGATTAATACCCGCATCCTCAAGATTTTTGTGGAGTTGCATTTTACCTTCTTTATTCGAAAACCCGAGACCGGTATCCAGCAATAGAATATCCTTTGCAGTTATTACAACAAAAGGCTGAATTTCTACTAAAGAGACTGCCGGCGGGTCTTGCTGCAGATTTTCTGTTTGCTCATCAAAATGGAACAAAAAGCTTTGTATTGTCTATTGTGAAAGTACCTTCCTGATAGCGGAATAATCTTCATGACTGAGCTGTGTATACGCAATTGCCCTATTGAACAAGAAGCAGCGAATTTAACTCTTTATCAATCCAAATTGGGGGATGGACCATTAACGCAGTACCATTTGCCTGTCCGCATCCAGGCGGATCAGATAAACAGGGAGTACTGTGAAGGTTAGCAATAGGTGCCACCATAGCTTATGAACGGAAGCGGGATCCCTATCACTGGTGCTAATCCAACAGTCATTGCCACACCGTTGATACCGATATGAAAAAAGAAAACAGCGGCTACCCCATAGGCATAGCAACGGCTGAAAACGCTACGTTGTCTTTCAGCAATAGCGATAATGCGAAATAATAAAACGACGTAGATGCTAAGCAGGATAAAACTCCTATAAAACCAAAACCTTCTCCAATTGTATCAAAATAAAATCGGTGCGTTGTTCCGGTACAAAGCCATATCGTGTTTGCGTTCCTTTTAGCGTAAACCCTTACCCACTAGGCCGCCGCTACCAATGGCGATTTTTGACTGCTTTTACATTATAGTCTGCTGTATTTACTTTTTACCGGCTCAAGGGATGTCTCTCCTTTCATATACCTTCACCGGAACATCTCTTCCAATAGTACTGTAAATCCTTTCTACCTGGTGCTTTGCGAGCAGGTTTTTGAAAACGAATGGAACTCCAAATCTCTGTATACCTACACAAGCACCCAAAGAAGACCAATTTTTACCAGGGCCGACTGGTCCCTTTTTATTTTTACTGGCGTATCAGGAAAACAACGAGAAATGCGATCCCCGTTAGAATAAGTGCCAGGGTATGTTTTCAATAATAGTGTAGGCCACTACCAGCGCCGCTATCGCGAAAGCCAATTACAAGAATCGAAGACGGCAACCCTTCGCGATACATTACCAGGAAGAAAGCAAAAACACTAAGGCCAATCCTGTTTTCTTTTTGCAAAATGGTAATTAGTGCCGGTAATAATGCTATAGCGGCGGCAATCAGGTGCGAACGTGTTTTGCTAAAATCCGTATCTGGTCGTGACAGGTACTTTGCCAATGCAAGCGCAACACATATTTTACACAAAACTCTGCGGGTTGAAATTGAAATCCACCCAGCCGGATGATCGATTCGTTCCCTTCACTTTGGAGTGAAATGGAAAAACAAGTAGTAATAAAACTATTCCGGCCACATACCAAATGTTGGAAGTCGCCGAAAAATTTGCTGTCTGTCAGCAATATCAGCAACCCAATTCCCAACGCAACGATGAAAAATAAAGCTGCTTTTGCTGTAATCTGTTTTTGAAACCCAGGAAGCTTTGAAGTACGGGATCACCTTCCACATAGGTAGCGCCAAATATTGCCATGATGCCTATTGCTACCAGTAAGAAATAGATCCATACAACGCTCCAATCAATTCCTTGGATATAGCGGGGCTATGCTGATCCGGCGAATAAATAAACGGATAGGGTCGGTTTTTATTGATTTTTTTCACCAGGTAGTATAGCTAATGCGTCGGGTACGATTCGTTTTTGGGGAGGGTCTCTTCTTATTGGTCGGAAATTTTACAACTCGTGTACACAACATATTTTTCAATATAACTGCTGTCTTGTGTCATTTCAAACCATTTTCGCGCACGGATGGAATCTTCACGAAATTGCAGCCTTTTCAGATGCTGGGGCATTTTATTGGTCGTTGAGTAAATCTCATATTCCTCTCTGGCTTTCTCTTTGAAATTGTATCATTCAAATATTTTTCCATCAATATCCGATACAGATCAGGCCACCCCAGTACCTCCGAATCCCGCATTTTCCACCACCACAGCAATAGCAATTTTTGATCTTCCTTTGGAGCAAAAGCTACAAACACAGCATTATCCTCCAGTTGGAATACGTTTGCCGTCCACAAAGGCATACTTTTCAGCAGTTCCTGTTTTTGCGCAAACACTGATGTTGGGTATCCTGGCTCGTTTGGCAGTACCAATAGCACCGCATCTTCCATTCCGTCCATTACAGCGTTGTATGCCCCATTAGAAATATGAGTCAGCACTTCATGCTTGCGCGATATTTATTGAGCAACGCCGTGTCCTCCTTCGTCTCTCCTTCTATTTTCTACAAATGAGGGGTAAAAATAAAAACCTTTATTGGCTATCAATGCACATCGCATTGGCCAACTGCAAGGGAGTCACGCCCATCTTATCCTGGGCCGGGGTTCTTTTCCAGGGTGTAAGTTGGTGCAGAGACCCCAGCTTCCAGCGGTACTCTTTATTGTGGTACACTGGAGGTATCCGGGATAAATCCCCTATCCTCATCCTGGCAGATCCCAATTCCCAATCTTGCTCCCCGAAGCCAAATGTGCATTACTCCAGGTATTCCTCCTCCATTTCATATGACCGTTTCTTTAACATTACCGATAAACATGATGATCATCAGGCGGCCGTATGGCCTAACTTGGGTAAAATGAAGATTACGTGGAGTTAGCAGGTGCCGGACTGCAAATAAGCTGTACATGTCCCGCGCTTGAGTGTAAAGTACATGCCGGCCTTTCCACTCCACCAGGCGGTATATCTTATCCCAAAACAAGGATAAGCAACCATAAGATGGCGATATCAATCCCTCATCCAGTGCCACCAATGCACCCATAGGCTTAAACGTTGATCCAGGTTCATAACGTCCCCGATGGCCCGGTTTAGCAACGGTCCAGCCTACACTCGGGTACGAGCCGCGAATAATTTTTATTTTTATCCGGACCTGTCAGATCATTTGGATTGAATGATAGGTCCTGATGCCATACGCCAAAATCCCACCGGTTTTCGGCTCTCAATCGCTACGACAGCTCCTAACTTTATTTGTCATCATCTTTTCGGCCATAATCTGTAAATCCATATCCAGGTAAGTTCTCAGACCACGGCCGGCAACAGCGGCAGTATCGAAAATTCCTTTTTCGTAGCTACCGACAAGGCGGGTTGTGATTGTCTTTTTATTAAGTACTGGACACCCCTCTGCCCCATCAACACGCTTTCATAGGTTGCTTCCAACCCGTTTTTACCAATATAATCGCCCATGCGATAAAAATCTCCTGACTTTTCCTATGTCTGCCACTGAAACTTCAATTGATATACCCAGCATTTGTGCTGCTACATTATAAGGATATACTCGTATCAGACGCTCTACCAAAGCGAAAGCCAGGGAAACCGCCAACTGTTTTCTTCAAACCATGCCTGCGTTTGCGGCAGTTAATACTGGCTGGAACACAGACGTGGCGAACAGCGCTTGTTCTTGAAAATAATATCTTTATTCTGTTATTGAATTCCGCGGTATCAATTTCCATTAAACGGCAAAAACGAGGTTGTATCAAAATTTCTGACTGCCGGTGTTACCATCAGGTCAAACATGATGGCATTGTTCAAAGATCAGCTTTTCCTTTTCTGTCGAAAATGATTCCTCTCTTCCGGTAAGCAATTTTGGAAAAACGGCATTGTCCATTGCCAGCTTGCTGTATTTCGCCTGAAACCACCTGCAGGTTGAAGAGTTGTGCAATAATGATCAGAAATGCAGCAGGAAAATAAGGCGTGATGATACGGCTTCTTGATTGGTTAAACACTGACATGGATCAAAAAGTTCGTTCTGCGAAACCACGAGACTGATCGGGAGCGTATGAATAACTTAGTCAAATACAAAGTACGAACTACCTTTGCGCTTTCCAAATGTTAAGTTGGCAATATATTTTTGATTTAAGAAAATTTTCTGCAAACTACAGCGCTGGCCGAAGCGTAATGATAATGAGCATCGTTGAACTATCGCCGTGTTGGTGCGGAATTTCATTCTCCGCGGAAACAAAAGTTCGGTTGTAATAATTAGTAGCATGCTGATGGCAGTCGTAGCAACTATTTTAATCAGGAATTGCAGGAATGGTACCAAAAGACAAGCCATTCCAGCAAGGTTAAGTAACCATGATGCAACAAGAGTCAGGACAAAAATGTATACTAAATACTGGCGTCCAGCCGAGTGACTTGAGCGAAGGCTCCCTGATAGTTGAATTCGGAAGAATCTTTGGTACAGAACATTGATGACGCGAAAGGACGTCCATAAGCTACCAATACACAGGCTGCAGCATGGAGACCGGGTGTCATCGTAAAAAATCAAGCACCATACCAGTAATAAAATCACGATCAGCAAGGCCAATTCTGGAAATACCGAATGGCAAACCAAAGAAGGAACAAAAAAATAAATATAAGGAGTGATAAACTGGTGCAGGTGCGGAATTTTATCGAGCACATATACCTGTAACATAATAAACAGAAGAAAGCGCATTAATAAGTTTCTGTAGCAGATCACTTCACCTTTCACTCTTTAGCGTCTTCGATTAATTTCTTTGTCTCCTTTAAGCAATTTATCCTGGTCCTCATATTGTAAATTCTCAACACAGCATCACATGTTGCAGATTTTGGAAGTTAGCGGCAGTTTTTATCCGCAATATCATAAAATTAGCAGCCGGATCGGGAATTGATCTCTATGCGTACAGTTCCCACCAGGTGTCCAGGTAGAAAACTCAACGAATAATTGCCTGTTATATATCGTATCTCCCTTGTCAGATGAATCGCTTTTTGGTATGCTATCCGAGGCTCAGGATACCTTGGATCTTCTACGTCCCATGAAAGTAGTGCCCGAACTATTGGATTTTTTAACCATGACATTTACCTTGTTCTGTACGTGAAGCAGGCTCATTACCTGGCTATAATTGGCGCTTACATTTACCACTCTGGCCCACCAGGTCCATCCGGAGCTAAATGACCCCATATCATCCTTTTATACCCTCTGGTTGATAACCCCTGTTTATTTGGACATAATTTTTCTCCGAATTGCACAGTGTTATACAATACCTGGGCGCTGGTCGCTGCAAATGACCGGCTAAATTTCCCAACGTATCAAAGAAATCGGATCTTCGTTACCAACTGGATGTCAATCTTTACTAAAATTTGATGACCAGCAGGTTTATCAGGGAATCATTCATCTTCAGCAGGCGCTCTGTTCTCTTCTCTCATTTTGAAAAATCCTCGGCATCGTAGAGAACATGTGTAATCTGAACCAGCCAGTCAACCTCGCTGGCGACCCCAAGTCCTTTAGCTCGGTGAAACGATTGTAATTAAAAAGAAACCATAAGGCCAGCGCCTGCAAATGCGGAATGGACGACTACGGTAAAAAACGACGATGAAGAGGAATATATGTGCGCATCGTAAAAGGATACAAGGTTCAGCGCCAAGGACATGATGTCATAACCATTGAACCCCTTGGAGGGCGCGTTAGCTCCTGCACCTTGTTTTTGGCCACGTTATCTCATCACAAAATGATATTTGTCAATGTTTCAAAGCAATACCTGTACCACGAACCACACTTTTCAGCGGATCGTCGGCCACATGCACGGGTAATTTGATTTTTTGGCTTAATCTTTTGTCAAGGCCTCTTAACAAAGCGCCACCGCCTGGTCAGGTACAAACCACGGCGATAAATATCTGCCCGGCCAGTTCGGGAGGAGTTTGCTCAAGAGCTTTCAGGATCGCCTCTTCAATCTTAAAAATACTTTTATCCAAGTGCCTTCAGCAATTTCCTGGTGAGCTTACCATGATCTGTTTGGGGACTACCTGTCACCAAGGTCGCGGCCGTTAACCGGAATAGTCATCAGGCGGGTTGTTCCAGGTCCTTCATGGCGGCAGCCAACCTGTATCTTGATCTGCTCAGCAGTACGTTCCTCCGATCAACAGGCTATGGTAGCGGCGCAGCGCCTCCATGATATCCGCGGTAAACTCGTCACCGTGCAATGCGAATAGACTGGTCGCAAACAATACCCAGCCATTGCTGCGCAGCTAACGGTGGTGCCGGAAACCGCCAATGTCAGATGATCATACTGCCAACTTCGGCTTTTCCAACGCCGATGCCAATTCCTCAGAGGCCGCCGCCATTGGCTTCGTGCAGAGATAAACCCTCGCACCGGCCTGCTCAGGCGCGCCGTCCCGGACAGCCACGCTTTTCATCCACCTCTGTTGGCACTTTTGGATGGTATGCGTGATCATCATCCGCCAGGCCGGGGAAATACCGGTTTTTTGGGAAACCGCTTTGCTAGTTCCTGATCACCAGCTCCGCCGCATTAAAAATCGAAGCAATTACGCCAATCCTTCAGGGGGCGGAGCGCTACGGATGCTTCGTGTGGTTTCTTTCGTGCATCGCTCAAGCTCTCCTCTTCCCTAACGGTGCGCAGCACTTTTCGATTGTTTCGGGTTTAGGGGCTACAAATGCTGGGCTTCCTGTTTACTACCACCTTGCCGTCGCCATGTGGCAATCGAGGTATTGGCTGAGTGTCCCAAACTGCCGTTACTTTTGCGTAAACCAGCTGGGCAGTCCCGTTCTATATTATTGGATTGTGATCGGGTGCAAAAGCTTGAGGAAGATCCCGGTAAATATCGAAGCTTTCAGATCCTGCCGGCGCATGATTCATTTAAATCGGCTCTCCAACCACTTGCTGTCGGAATGAATCTTACTTCTTTAAAATATCTCACAAGCCGTTTCTGAAAACAGGTTCTTGATCCCTTGTTTTTCCTGAACCCTCAAAACGATAATCCCCCTGCCTAACATTATCATCTACAGCATTTTCAGCGATTATTTTACAACAATGATCCGTAGTTGAGCCTTGCAGAGGGCTGTTTTCTGCTCTGCTTTTGGCAAAAACAAAAATAGGCAACTCCAAATTTTCAAAACCTATTAATAGCCGTCATTTTTAGCTCTTCCACAAAAATGGTATCTATGCATGAGACTTCATTCCATTATAACCTTACTCCATCTTATTAACTGCGTACCTGGGGCACAGGCATAGCAAGCAAGTGCCAACAGCAAAGCTCTTATGCACCTCCGCCTGTATTAGGGCGTGAAAAGTTTGGGATGGGGAGGAATTACTATTCTAAACATTTTTTTAATGAAAGGAATGGCGGTGAGCCGGATCGCTTATTTCTTGGAAATCGACGCTGTGTAACGGTTTACGGGTTTATATGAAATTGCGTGAGATTTCTGTCAGCGCTGGAAGACGCCAGAAACATGGCGTACTCGGCCCGGAGCAAGAGGACATCGGGATTTTATGGCGAGAAAGATGAGAGATGGTGCTTTTATCGGCACGAGACTTGGCGTGCTGGGGACTGACTGGCAGATTCTGACTCGGCAGCGCCTATTAAAATATTCTTTGTGGAATCAGCGCAGCCAGCTATCGAATTTGGCGACGGCCGTGGCCTTTATGCGGCTGGCTGGTGGCTTGGGAAGTCCGTTACACTTTCTAATATATATCTTCTGATCTATCACGCAAAAGAAGTAAGGCCCCCTGGTCTGATGATCGGGATCGCCCTTTTTAATTCCAGCAAAGTAAAACATTAAAACAGGAAACACTGTGCTCTGAGTGCCAGGATGGATTTGAAAAGTTTATCAATTGGCTGTCGCACGTAGTCATTTCGCACAGCCAACCGGCTTTGGCATCCGATTTTTGAAATATAAAAGCTATCTCTGCTGTTTATCCTGATCGTTCAACTTCTTTAATTCCAAACATAAAATTCTTATGAAAAAGTGTTTTGTACTTTCTGGCACTTCTTCAACTCTTCTGCTTTCTTTGGCTTCTCCCCAGGATGATTTTGAAAAAGCATGGTTGAGTTTCAACTGGTGCAAACGGCCGTCATGATCCGAAAAGTAGCTAGTGGGAAAACAAAGCCGTTGGAAAATATTATGGTTATCAGGGCATCTGAAATGTGTGCAGAGTACGAGCATGGATCAGGGTCAACCCCTGTATTCATCATCTACGGAAATGGGGGTTCCGGTGCTGCTAACTTTTAACAGGTCCCGATATTTTTCGAAAAATATGTGCTAAGTACACTGTCAGATAAAGCTGGGCACAGGGAAAATCGGGCTGATCGCGAGCGATTCTCTAAGCTGTGAAAACGATGGCTGATGATCTGTGCAGTGGCATTGCTGGATGCAAATGAAGGATTGACTTCTTGCCTATGTAGTAGGATGGAGCGCATGGCGGCATCAATGTGCTTATTGGATGGGCAACTTCGTCATCCGAGAAAGTAAAAACCTCAAATAACCGGGGCTAACCTGTCGTCCTTAGACAATAGAGCGCTGGCACCGCAAGAATTACTGAGATAGCTGATGCCGGTATATGATGGACTCAAAAATAGAAACGGACAAAACATGAAATGGAAAATGCCGGTTATAACCGAAAGCTGTTGATCGAACAACCAGCAGAAACCCTTGACAGATCTGCAAAAGACCAGCTGCCTCTGGCACTGGTGATAGAGGCGATCAGCGACGCGAGACCAGCAAAGAAGAGCACGCCATGGAAATTTAGTAGAAATATTCCGAGAGGGCTTATTGTATGGGATACTCGCCCAACTCCGGGCAGAGCAGCGCCTATTAAACAGGCTGGATGGAGTTCGAATTACGGAAGATTGGTGAATTTTTTAATAAGTCCCTACTTCGAAGCGAATTTTGGAATAGGGGACGGTGGCTATTTTGGATGAGCTACGGATTAACAAACCCCAAGTTTTTCCTCGACCCGCGGTGGGCAATATTGGCAATTTTCTCCGTTCGATCAGAAACTCGGCTGAGCTGTGCAATTCCCCTCGGTAGATAGTAATGCTTGTCTGGCTGCAGCCTTCAAACAATCCTCACCGGAACTTCCGCCCGTGCCAACACGGGTCCTTCGACTCATTCGATGAACCGATGTTCAGCGGCGATAGCGCCAACGAACTGAGTTGCCTTCATCAATCTCCAAGCAGGAAGCCGTTCAATAGCTGAAATGGCAACGGTGCGGTATCGGGCAGCTCCGCGAAGCAGCACGACAAACAAATAGCGTATGGCCCGGAGCCACGCGGCAGGACAACATAAGCGATGTTCTTTGTTTTCCGCACTGCTCTGATCATTTAAAAAATTTCGACGGAACGCGTTGCCGGATTATCTTTCTCGGGCTTCTTGTCCAGACCCCTTTCGATGTAGCATAATCATGGGCGATATTCATCTCCAAATGGATGGTCAGCACTATTCGCCGGAAGAAACAGAATTTCTGAAAATGCGCGGGCCCAGGTCCTCGTATCATCGAGAACGTGCCATTCCTTTTCCAGCCATGTGGCCCCAACAAATCAAGCAGGGATTTAGCTTTTCTTTCGGCGCTCTTGACTCTGTTCGGTATGTTCTTCCCGCGGTCTGGGAGGTATAATATTCTTTTTCCTGTGCGCCAGGTCTTCAAATCTCAGCCCCGCTTAGCTTGTTTCCGGCTTGAACCGCCAGTTTTTGAAAAACCTGAAGGCTGGTCGCAAACATGGTCGCGTGAAATCCAAAATCCATTGGTGTCATGCTGGTTTCCATGATATCAATCGGTACCTGAACCCAGCACCTTCCTGAAGAATTTGCAACGCACCCGTTGATTCTTTGACCACCATTTGCAGCCCAGGTGAATCATCATTCAAAAGATGGCCGTGCCAGGATAGAAATTATCGAATCAACTCCAGGATGCAGTTGTATGAACCAAAGCTTCTACAGTAGGCTCGGGTGAAATGACAATGAAAAGGCCATTTCACTGCGCTGGCAGGCAGCCTCCTGTCGCGCTTTCCGGAAATCGTGCGTTTGACATTTCGCTCCAACCGCAGGTAATCGTGATAGTGGAAGCTCAGATGGCATGCTACCAGGATTTTACTTTTGAAGACAACAGCCGCCACAGACAGAGAAATATTCATTTGTCCGCTGATATAGGCAACTTGGGATACCGCCAATGAAACTAGACAGGAAACAGGAAATCTTTAAAAAACAATTAAATTTCTTAAGCTGAATGTTCTGACTTAAACTTTTTAGGGTGAGACGACATAAACGGCATACCCAGCAATGTCGCTCCGGTAATACATTCCCTCCTGGGTAATCGATATAACCCTGACACATCGCGGCGATAGTATTCGGCGCGCTTCTTCATCGATGCTCCGGACGGTATGATGTCAGCTGCACCAAACCCTTCCCCCACATGGGTGCGACAAGCTCTGCGCCATCTTTTTCGCTGGAAAACTCGCGTCAGAAATAACGGCTAGACTGACTTGAAGGCCGTACATTTACCGTCGAGACCCGACATTTTCTAAATCCCTTCTTCAAAACCCCGGGCAACCTTTTACGTTTACCGGCCATTATTGTAGCAACATGTCTTCTTTACGTCGGCAACGCACTTTCACCATGTGAAGCTCGATTGCATGCAGCGACTGCAAAGTGCCGAACTTAGAAACCAAGGTTTCCATCCTTGGGAATTTCACGTGACTTCTGCCTTTAGCATCGTCCCAACCGGCAATCATACTCAACAACAATAAGCGGATCGCCATTTACATTGATGAGGCCAAAGAAGCATGTGGAACCCTAGTAGTATTCTATTCCTTCCTTATACATAATCCATTCTTTAATGTTGGTTTGGATGATTTTGCAGTCCTTCCTGACCATTCATGACACACCACAGTTGTAGCAACAGGAACAGGGCTGACTCGCCCCCACACCTCCGAGTCATAAGGCCTTTATCCACCTTCTCCACTTTTGTAATCTCTTGCTTCCTGGCAACAGCAAATAATTTTTCCTGATCCGTGAGTCACAAACACTAATCTAATTCAATTTCTGGAAGAACTCCTCCACGTCCACTACTTTTACTGGCTGCGCCAAATTTTTGCGAACTTTGGTATCAGAGCTCAAACTCCGTGCCACTGCTTCCACAAGATTTAGAGGAGCCAAATGATCACGCCTTTGGCCTGCTTGCAAGGCCATCAGCTTGCAGAGCACTGATCGTGAAGCGGATGTAAGCGTCAAGATGATTTTGTCCCTCTTCGTAATAATCAACCGTAAACTCCCGCGACCCGCAGCGTGGGAACATCGTGCCGACTTCATAAATTCTTTAGCAAAAAGCTCTAGCTGCCTTCCCAACTGAGCTTAGCCTTCTTGCCGTGACTAACCACGAAGTAACTTCTTCTTTCAGGTCCCTCCTCTGCTTAGAATAAATCATACATGGCTTAGTCCACTCACCGGTGGCTGCCCGGTCCAACAATCGATCATTCAATTTTTTCGCAACAGGCAAAACCAGGCGACGGCGGTTCGGCGCCATTGATGCCACGAGTTGATGTTTTATTCCGTACCTGGCGGTACCAGGATTTGAGCTAGATCGGAGCTTTTACATAGGGGATGGTCCAAACACTTTGACCAAGTTGCCTGCGCAAGCGCACTCTTCCCTGCCGCCAGGAGCCTAATAACAAAATCTGCATGCCAGAGAGGTCTTTCGGTCCAGAAAGTCTCAGGTATGTTTGATTACTCATACAACCTGGAAAAAATGTCCGATGTGTTTATAAATTCCAATCGCTTATAAACTTCCTATGGGTTCGAAATGACGGGCTACTGATGGTTGCAAGATAAACAGGAAAATTTGTGAGGTGGTTGAATTTCTGTATTTTGTTTACTATAAGGTTAAGTTTTCTGATTAAAGTCTAAAACGATTGTATGAGTCAACCATCAAAAACGGAAAAGCATCCGAAAGGTCTTTATGTGCTCTTTGCTACAGAAATGTGGGAACGGTTCAATTACTATGGCATGCGTGCTATCCTGGTCTATTTTATGACGAAGGCTCTTTTTTAAACTTGACTTTCACTAATCTTACGGAAGTTATATTAGTCTCTTATACCTGACCTCCTCGTATGGTGGTTATATGCAGATCGTTTCTGGGGCAATAAACGATCAATTTTGGTAGGCGGAATCGTAATGGCTATCGGTGAACTTATTCTTTTGTATGCGCTTCAATCTTATGATTCTTCGCCGGGGCTGGCCAACATACTTTTTTCTCCGGGCTTGGGTTTATGATTGCCGGGAATGGATTTTTCAAACCAAATATTTCGCTCGTTGGTCGGTCAGCTTTATCCAAAAGGCGATTTAAGTGATGATCCTGTATAACGATTTTTTATATGGGTATTAACCTGGGCGCATGGCTCCGGCCCGATTCTCTGCGGTACTGTGGGTGACACTGGCAATCTGCCGACTTTAAGCGGGCATTTTTAAGTAGCAAGCGGGTCGCGCATGCTGATCAGCATTGTCATACAAAAAGTTATCACGATAAACATGTTCCTACTCCGGAGGAGAAAAATATTAGGTCTCCACTCCCGGATCAGGACCTTTCTTCCATCCAGTTCACCTGTCCAAATGGAACATGAACGTGTTAAAGCTCCACCAAAGCAGCACTCAAGTCCGCTATGTCATCATAACTTTTATGCTTGTATTTGCAAGCAGCTTATGAGTCGGAGCATTGTATCTTGATACAAGTGGTCAACTATTTGTTTCTACCTAGCTGGTAAGCGGTTTTATTTTTATAATTAGCTGTCATTTTTTCAGATAAACACTTAACAAAGATGAAAAGCAACGAATATGGGTGATGGTCATTATTGGCTTTCTTCTTGTGATCTTTTTCTGGGGAGCTTATGAACAAACAGGTGCTTCATTGAGTGTATTTGCAGACCAGCAAACCAAACCTGAATCTCTGGGAAACTATCATCATGCCACCGAAGCTCTATTTCCAATCATTTAACTCCGCCTTCCATTATTATTTTTGCGCCAATTTGCTACTGGGTATGGTTGAAGATGGAAAAACAACCTTCATCTCCTTTTAAAATGGGCCTGGGATTATTACTGGCCCTGGGTTATCTGTGGATTGCCTATGGGTTAAGTGATCTGAGCGTAACATTCAAAAGTAAGTATCAGCTGGCTTACTGAGTTTGTACCTGTTGCATACACTGGGGTGAACTTTGTTTGTCGCCTATTGGTCTTTCTCTTTTCAATAAACTATCTCCACTAAGATTCGCATCATTGTTAATGGCCGTCTGGTTCCTTGGCAGTGCCGGTGGAAATAAAATGGCAGGAGTATTAAGTGCTCTCTATCCCTGAAAAGCGGCAAACTGCTTCGTTCCTGGGATACCAGATGAATAGCCTCTACGACTTTTCATGCTTTTTGTTTTTATGGGTGGATTGGTGGGAATAATTCTTTTATTGCTTTTCAAAAACTGCAAAAGATGATGCATGGTATTAAGTAAAAAGCATGTCTCATAACTAAACTTCAGTTACCACGACGGCTAGCTACCTTTCTTTTCTTTTTCGAAATGCGACGCCGCTGTATTCTTGTTTATTCTTTTCGAAATGACTGAATAAAATAATATAAGACATAAAGAGTTAATTGCGGGAGCGGTTACCCAGGATTGAATATTCTTGAAAAAAGCGTCCCGATTAGATCACGGGACGCTTTTCCTGATAAGCAGTTAGAAAGGCGGATACAAAACCAACAAATTAAAGACATGTTTTGACTAGCAGTCAATGCTCAAATGTATGGTACGACTCAGGGGTACTACAGGTAAAAGAGACAACAAAGTAATTCAAGGATGCTGCATTAAGTTGCAAATTTTTTGCCCATCCAAAAATAATAACAAGAAGCCTTGTTAAAGCCCGCCTGTTTTCTGCTGTCAACATATTCATTGACAATAATTTCAGATCAGTCCCGGGCCGTCGGTAAAATTTCTCAAGAGACTGGTTTTAATTGACCCGTCCAAACCTTTTGCCCTGTAATCTCTGACGAGGTGCATGATCCCGACAAAAATGAAGAAAAAAGGACCTGCAAAAGCCAAGCAGGGCAATAAGCCGTGTCCCATAAAACCTTCCCATTGGTCTTTTCAGAAGCCTTTCGGCGATCAGGTACATGCTCGGCACCATCACCAATGTGAGGAAGAAGCGGAAAAATGAGCCCGAAAAATAATAGTCCAGCTTAGTGGTCCCCAAAATACCACGCTGTCGCCTCCAAAGAATATATTGGGGTGCAGATGCTGAAACAAACCGGCAAAGTCAATATTAAATCCTACCGCCAGGGCAGCAGACCCAAAATCGTCGCAATGGCAGTAAGCATCACAGGGATAATTCCTAATCTTACCAGCCTGTATTGCGGCTTCTCTTGTGCACATTCCCCTGCCCCGAAGTTCATCAGTAAACTCAATAAGAAGAATCCCATTTTTAATAACAATACCAGCCAGGCCAACGACACCCACATCAGCACCATGATAGTAGCAATGGTCATTCCGGTAGCAGCATAACCAACATCAATACACCTATCACGGAAAAGAATATCTCTAGTGACAACTATAAAAGGCTTGCTCATTGAATTAAACTGTAAAACAAGGATCAGGGAATATAAGTCCGACAGCAATCAAAACGCCGTAACCTTAAAAACGCATTTGTTTCAGCTTCCTGGGCACTTTGCTCATCTTTGTCTTATGGTGACATCGGGCGTGAATTTTTACTTTTGCTTTTGAACTCATCAATTTTGGATTTTAATTCAGCGTTAATGGGATTCAACCATCGTAGGGTTCAATACATTACTTTGTAACTGGATCTGTACGTTTCACATTTTTTCTCTTTACGCCCCCGGTAGTGCTTGTGTAGTCAATTTTGTAACAAAGCGCTAAGCGGTAAAGATTTTACCCTGCATGGTATTCTCATATCCATAAAGATGATACGCATATTCATCAGGTCTGGTAACATTGTTCCGCAGCAGTTCGGTATACCGAACCTGGATTTTATATTCTTCTTCTCCTGTTTTATCTTACTCACTTCCCTGCCAGATATGGCTGCACGGATTTCCATTCCTAACTGAGCGGTTGTAACGCCTTCCATCATTGCCCGCGTTGCCTGTCGATATTGATCGTTTATCTCGGGATTGTTCAGGTCAACATCCGGCTGAAGATTTTCAACGCCTTCCACCCGGTTGGTGTCGAGAAAATTATACAACTGTGGAGCAACTGAAGCGATGTTTTCAAAATTGTCGCCGACAACTTCAATATTCACTGGTGGATCAGTTGGTGGGCCGCCGGCTTCCTGCAGGCCACCTCTATACTGGCGCCCGGAATTCCCTTCATTGCCTCTACGAATGGAATCTTTTAGTGGCATTGTACGCTTTCCAGTGTCTTTTTCAAATTCAACAAATGATATCTGGATCTCGGCCCAGGTTGGGGCTGCACGCTTCGATTATTATCATTCGGGTTAGTTGGCGCTTACTGCTACATTGGAAATAACACTCTCAACAATGCTGCCGGGCATGCCTGGCTTTCGTTTTCCAATACTTTCACACTTTTTCCAAAATGCGCGTATACGCTGTGCAGCAGCGTTACATCGGTGCCGGCCGGTAACTTCGAGGCAGACATATAGCAAAATTCGGGTCACCACTTGGAAAGAAGGTCTGTTTATTTCCCCGCTACTAACGCCAGTATTGAAACAACAAAAATTCCAAATAAAGAAACGAAAGCCCACACCGGTCGGACTACCCCCGCAATACCACCTCGAATAGCTTTTCCGGGCCAAGTCATTATGATCCTGGTAATACTTTTTTTCTGGAAAGAATGAATGACATCATTCAACACATAGGCATTGAACACCATCAGTATATGCACATCGCGGAGAGCGAAGTTGGCAGGCGCGCGTGCATACCCGGCAAATGCAATAAAACACACCGCGATAAAAAGGTAAGAAAGCCATTTGTTCTTGAACACAGCTTTCTTTGGTTTTCGCTATTCCTTGCCTTCCGGTTTGCATGAAGGCTGAACTCAAAACAGGGTTGAAGAGCACAAGGCGCTGATCAATGATGCTGCCAAAGTAAGAACAGATAGCCAGGTGGTGGATCATAAACTTACCGATCAAACCTTTCCAGAGACTAATGGAAGAGGCGGAGCCAGCGTGAAGCTGCTGTTCCTGCCAGCACCGGTACAAAAACCACACCGGTTGCTGCCTTTGACGGCTGTCGCTAGTGATAGGTACTCTGGCCATTATTATAAAACACGGTGGGTGTTCTTAATCACGCACAATGTGGCATCATCCAGATGATACTGCCAAGCTCCAAACAGCAAATGCAAAACACAAACAATAAAGTTGAGGGGTAATACTATCTCGATTATGCGTATCGGCTATCGGTAAAAAAGAAATGCAACAAATGACGCTTAAAGGGAACACTCAACGCCACAAAATGCATTGGTGAGTTCATAAAAACATCCAGGATGATCAAAGACCAACGGCACAACCCAATGATGATGCCAGTATTTATCGAGATCATTAAACATGAAGTCTTTGTCAGTTTACTCTGATCGCCGGTGATCACAACCTTTAAGATCTTTGGCAGCTCCTGGCTTTGTCTCCAGCGTTCGGCTAGCGGCTGCTTTGAATCTTATCGGCTGCATTTATCAGGTTTTCTCCGCAGCCCGTTTTACGATGTTTAGTCGTAAACAACACCTTCTTTCCATCAAGCCGGGCATAACTATCTTCTCTCCCTGACTGCGTGTCTTTTATCTCGCAAAGTCTCTTAAACTAAACTGACGCTCCCTGGGCGGTGCTTCTAACGACAATCATGTCTCCTGCAGATCTTCAGCGCCCTGTAAATTGTCCTTTTATTTTATGGGCTCCTTTCATATTACCGGTTTCTAACTCAACCCATCGGTAGATAAACCATTTTCCCCGGATATCGCATTTTCAATATCGGTAAAGCCTATCCGCATGCTGCCATTTTAGGCGGGGTCTACATTTCATTCGTATTTTCTTAAAGGCGCCAACAATTTCCGCTCTTGTAATTTCGACTTAGTTCTTCAAAGCGTCCCTGCACTTGTGTCTGGCATAATCTCTCCAGCGTTAATGCATCATAATCCCCGCTTAGGTTCACAAACATAATGGGCATCTCACTAAAGGCAAATTCCTGCATACCAGGTTCTTGAGTTAAGTCTGCTGGCAGCTCGGACCTGGCTTACCTGTCAATAGCATCGCTTCACTTTTGTTTCGCCAGTTCGAGTTTATGACCGTCATCAAATTCAACTATTATCAGGCTGTAATCAGGCTGTGAAGTACTTTTGAATTTTGTTCACTTAGCACCCGCTTATGCCTTCCAACTCCTGTTCTATCGGGGTGTACCAGGTTTTCAATATCCTTAGGCGAGTTACCAACATATACGTGGCTATTGAAATAGTGGGCACCACAGATGTCGAGTATTGCTCCTGGTATTGTGGCAAACCTCATCAATCCATAAATCGTAATAATTATTGCGATAATATAAATAGACAGTCCTGGTTGTCAACGGACCAACTTGTGGAGGTTAAACTCCTTGAATTTTTGTAACCTTCCTAAAACTTCATCTGAAAATATTTTAATCGTCATTTTGACTGTGGTGCCGGCAACATATCGCCAATCAACTCCTTTCAACGCATCCGAAAACGCGAATGCTGCCATCAGTGGTGGTTCTAATATTCTGGATGGGGATAGGGATGAGGCCTTATTGAGCGCCGCCAGTTGTTGGAATGCTGATGTTTACCGCTTGCCGCCGACACAGTCTGGTACCCTTCGAAAATTATCAGGTCACCACTTTCAAACCGCTTTTAATTTCAATGAGTCCCTCATAAGATTCACTCGACAACAACAGGCTTTTTCCTTACTATCATTTTATCCCCGGTTTTCCGACAACAAAAAACATATTTGCCTTGCTCATCTAGTTTGCAACAACATTTACCGAAACCGCAATGACTCCTTTAGCCTCGTAATCGAGTATTTTCATCAGTCGCCAGTTGATTTGACTTTAACACCGGGTCAGCCGGTAGTTTTGCCTTCTACTGTAAAAGCACTCTTGTGGCAGTGATTCACGGCAAAGTGCGCCGACGAGCATCGACGTTGACTCAAATGGGGGCCTCCCTGATCCAGGCACAACAACCTCTACTTTATTTCCTTCTTTATCCTTGAAGCAGTAGCTTTCCGGAACATCGGAAATCATTTTCTAGGGGTACTGTTGTTTACAATTCTTATCTGGCCACCCCTTGGATCTGCTGCTGTTTGTCGGTGAAAAGAACTCACCCACCTTCACACTCAGTTGGTCGATTGTTCCACTTATCTGCGCAGTCACATTAGTTTGACTAAGTTGTTCCTGTGCCGCCCTAACCTGTGCTTCTGCAGCTCTAGCTGGCTTTGCTTACTGCATCCACTTCTGGCCTTTGCATTTATTACATTTATCTCAAGCTCCGATATTTTGTTTCCACAGAATTTTGGTGGCGCTCATAAATTGTTTGAGCCTGGCTCCAATCTTGATTTCAGAACTCCTGCCTGTTGCTGTGCCACCTACTAGTCCCTGTCTTGCCAGCACATCATCGTAAGTTTCAAAATGGTTTGACCTTTACGAACCTGGTCGCCGGTTTTTAAATAGACCGCTTTACAACGCCACCCCATTCCTGGAAGGCGAAACATAAGCAACATTTACCGCGTCAATCTTTCCCTGCAATTCAACATAAGTGAGCAAAGTCCCTGGTCTCCAACGGTATCAATAGTCACTAACTTTTGTGACGTTGTCGAAGACGGATCCTTCTTGGCCAATTGTTCTTCCACCTGGCGAATCTGAACATCCAGTCCGTTCTTTTCCTTTGTAAGTTTTCGATTTCGCGCTTTCAGGTTGCCAATCTCTTCTTTTGGATCCTTTGCAGCGTTACCATTGCAGGCAGCAAGCAGCGAGATTACAAAGGCCGCCAGCACTACACGCAATATATTTTGCATATCATTTATTTTACAGGTCATGTTTAAAAATGGTTTATAATTTACCCGTTGCCTTTAAGAAATCAACTTTTTGCAATTACAGCGTCATACGGGGCAGTAATATAATTCGTCTGCGCAGTCTTCAAATCTGTTTGAGCCGTATTGATTTCTGTTTGCGAACCTGTTCGGCCGCATATTTCTTTTTCGGTTTGGTGAAAAACATTTTCAGCCAGTTCCATGTTTCTTTTCTGAAAGTCCAGCGTAGATATAGCAGAACGGAAATTGTTTTTGCAACCTGGACATCGTGATCGATAGAAATCTTAAGGTTATCCCTCTCGTTTATGTTCTGCTGCAATTCAATCCTTGCTTTCTGAATTCTTGAATTGGCAGCAAAGCCTGTGAATATGGGTACATTCAGGTTCACAGTAATGGCGGCTATATCAAGCCGGGGGTCCATGTCCCAAAAATCAAATTCGGTTCTTTGCGCATTTTTATTATAATAACTATTCAGGCTTAGCGTGGGATATTTGCTCAATTTACGTAACGGCGAAGATTGTATTCATTGAGCCTGACTCCAAATCGGCATATTGATATTCCTTGCGATTAGCATAAGTAAAATTTCCCGTCTCCAGGATTCCATCTCTTACCTGGTTATAGTCAAGTGTATCGGTCAAACTAATTCTTCATGCACCGGCATACCCATCAGTAACTTCAGTCCTAAGTACCCGTTCTCAATCTGGTTAAGTGTCTTTATCTTTTTCTGTTCTGCGAGGTTGGTTAACGCCACATTGACCTTGTCACATCTAGCTTTTCAGCAAACCCATTTTCGTAAATGATCCTTGTTTCCCTTAATAATGTTCTCAAGCCTTTCAATGTTTGCATCCAGCAATTCCGTCTGCGCTTACTTGCCACTAACTGGTAATAGAATTTTTGTAAATATTGGTTTTGACCATCTCTTCTAGCGACTTCAAGATTTTTTCCTGGAATTTCATCACTGTTTCCCGGGCTTGCAAGCCAACAAACACCTGCCCGTCAAACAATAGCTGGTTTAGCTGAACACTACGTGTAGCATTGTGTCTAAGTCCGAATGCCACTTTTTCAAAAGTTCCCGGTTGTCCTCAAAAAACTCTGCCGGCACCAGGCTTACCGGTAGCTTAGCATTATAAGTATATGATCCGCTTCCGCTGATTTGCGGGAAGAGCAGCCGCCGTTAATTCCCGGTTTGTTTGTTCCTGTACCAGTACGTCCAGCAAAGCATTTTTAACCTGAACATTATTCTTCTTTGCATAATCAACAGCCTGGTGTATCGAAAATTCATGCTTCGTAGAGTTTACGCTGTCGCCTGGGTTTTGTGCGCCGCCAAAAATGGGAAACAAAACCAGTATGATGATCCATGCCAGCCACCTATTTTTTTATTCTCTTCATGATCAAAATTTTTTTGTCTCTGTTGATTATATTTCTGAATCAGTTTATGTCCCGCTAATGGTGGCAAGCCCATAAACAAAATGATTTGTATGATCTCTTCGGATAGCGCGGCAAGTTTGAATTTACCAGGGGGGAAGACAACTACATTGAAGGAATCATCCATGGACTCCAGCCTGAATTTTGCAAAGGACCTCTACTGTGAAATCTGGCCGGTATAACTCATCTTTTGATTCCCATTCTATATATTCTTTCTGATAATTTCTGCCAGGAATTTGTCTTTATAGTTTTTAAATCGCTGATAAGACCTGTACTGAAACTTTTTCCAGGTCCGCTATAACAGCATTGGGTTCATATTGCTAAGTTCGTCTGTGATATGCTCCATGGTAAGGAATATTTCGTGGATGGCATCCGTGGCATTTTGACGGCATCCCAGGCATTTTTCCTCGTTTTTCACTATGTATGTCCCTTCTATGACACCATCTACCAATTCACCATCTTTATCCTCAAAATATTGGTACAGGGGTTTTTTCCGACATTCCCCAGGCTGTTTGCCTATGTCATCCATAGACACAGACCTGATGCCAAACTGCATAAACATTTCCTCTGATTTTTCTCTAAAAATGCGTTCCTTCCCCTCCACCATTCCAAAGTTGTCCGGCGAAAACTATGGAAACTTTTTTGTTGCCAAAGTTTCCTATCCCCGTTTTGAGGGATTCTTACATGTTATTTACTGAACGCAGTAACTCTACTACCTGAAGATGAAGCGTTTAGTTCATAAGCAGGGTTAGTATCCGGCAAACCCAGTTCCAAACTTTGCTACCTTCGTTTCCAAATAAAACATCCGCTGGTTCAGGGGATCCGACGATAGCCAGGTCACCGCCGGCTCAAAAAAGTTTTCAGCGCTATTTTATCCCCGGGGGTTTATCATAATAGCACCAATCGCCATCACGCTCTATGCCATGTATTGGCTGTTTGATAAAGTGGATAGTATATTACGTCCATACCTGGATATACCCGGCCTGGGTTTTATTATCATCGTCGTCTTTATTATACTGGTGGGATGGGTCCCAGTTCCAGCTTCTTAATGGGCGAGACTTCCTCAGCTTTTTGACCAGTGGATGGAACGTACGCCGGGAATCAAATTCATTTATTCATCTACCAAAGATTTTTTTGAATCGTTTGCCGGGCACAAGAAAAAATTCAGCAAATCGGTGCTTGCAAATATTTTCCCGCAGACGTATGGATCATCGGTTTTGACGGATGATGAGATGGAAAAATTTGAATTGGGAGCGGATAAAGTGGCGGTATATGTACCGCAGGCCTACAATTTTGCGGGGCAATTATATATTTTACCAAGGGAGCGGATTACGCAGGATCAGAAGGCATTGCTTTCCGGCGAAGCGATGAAGTATGCAGTTACCGGTGGCGTGGTAGGTGCCTTGGATGCTGAAGGAAGATGAAGTGGCGGAGCCGGAACAAAACGGAAAAATGGTTTGATTGTTAAATGGTTGAATTGCTATATTATTTATCAACGTTCACAATTCCTCTATGAATCCATCAAGCCATCAAACAATTTAACCATCGCTATGAAAATAATTTTCTTTTTCATATTCTTTATCCTTTTGCAGAAACAAGCTTTGCTGGGGCTTTTATGCTCACCGGAGAAGATCAATTACTTTGCTGTTTTTCTTCTGCCTCCGGAAATGATGGTTTTATACAAACCAAATATTGGTTTTGGAGGAACACGCTGTTGATCCTGATAAAGAAGATATGCCATAGAAGAAGGACCCCGGCACTACATAGATATTGATCATTACGGCTCTTATCCTTATGATTCATTGCCACGTAAATGGAATGATGCGGTTGCCAGGTATTCCGAGGATACATTGCAGGCCTATGGCATCGTTCCACTGGTGGCTTCAAATAATCTTTACCGGCGACCCGTGCATTCAAAGAAAGAATCAATTAAAAATTCTAAAAACTTTCTTAACTGAGATAGAGCCATATTGCGGATTCATGTTCCGTTACATGCCAGCCAAAATCATAATGGGCAATTCACCGATCAGAAAGGAATTCACGGTTTGGGAAAGTCGCATACCGGAGCTGCTGGCAGAAAAAGAGTGGGATTTTTAATTGGTAAGGCATGCAAAATTCATCAAAAATCCGCCCGAATTTATTTGGCGAAGTGATGGAAAGTGGCGCCGCTGCTGACACGGTTTTAAAATTTGAAAAACAACTGTCAGCAGTTTTCACCCGATCAACGATTTTCTTTTGAAGAACGCAATGGGGTAACGGTACGCCAATACTCCACTGCGTATACAAAAACTTACAATGACATGCTAAAGGCATGGTAGAGGCGCCAGGTAAAAGTCGATCTATTTCACTTGGTAGCTTCTTTTGGTATACTGCATGGAATACCGGTCAACCTGGCCTTACTAAATTAAGCAACAAGAACTTTTCAGACGATGACCTGAAAGAGTTTGAATCCCTTAATTCTGCACGGAAAAATAGCTCTCTGAAAGGGCGGGAACACGAATAAGCATCGCGATTTTAAGACACAAATCATAGTCTTTCGCAGCATAATATGTTATAATCCCTATATTTGATATAATGATGGTGAGACCCGTTATTGCCCTGTAAAATAAAGAGAATCCTGCCTTTTACTTTTTCAGTTTTATTCTTAAACTTTTACACCAGGGATAACTTATTGCCATGATGAAGCACGTCTTATTGCCTGTTTTCTTTTTATACATTTCTCAGGCATCAGCACAAGCAACTTTAATTTCTTACGGATCAAGCTGGGGAGATATCTTGGTAACGGCAGCAACCGGGGAACACGGCTTGGAGAGCCGTTTCATTTAGCGACGCCACCAGGAGGACAGGCAATGCAGAATTGGGGATACGGTGATGGTGATGAAGCCACTGTTGTTCGCTATGGCAGCTCACGCTCCTCCCTTAGATATGCATCACCACTTATTTTCCGAAAGGCAATTACCATAGCAAATGCTGTCTGCGTATTCCGGCTTATCATTGCAGAGCATTAAAAGGGATGAAGCCGGGCCATAGTTATGTATGTCAACGGAACCGAAAGATTTCACGTACCAATATGCCGACCGGTACCATTTCCTATTCTACACTGGCTTCCGCAGATGCTACAGATGATGGAAAAACTCCGCAAACCATTTCATTAGCAGCGGGAGTATTAGTTACAGGCACCAATGTTATCGCCGTAGAGATTCATCAAAGAACCCGCAGCAGCTTCGATATTTCATTTGATTTGGCAACTGACAGCTGCCGCTGGCGAGTGGATCTTGTACCGCCTGTTGTGTAATACCTATTCCCCGGCTGATAATGCCAATAAATGTTGCAACCAACGCAAATCTTGTCCTTATATTTAATGAAGCTGTACAAAGGAACGGGTAACATACTGGTTAGAAAACGGCGTTACTACCCAAACCATTGAGTTGCTCCTGCGTCTGTAACAATTAGCAGCAACACCGTCACCGATTGACCCGGCAAATTTTGGCACCAATGCAGCGGTAAACGTCCACGAAATAAGCGGCGGGCGCCTTTAAAGAGATTTAGGCAACAACAACTATGCAGGTGCATTACCACCGCTACAACATGGAATTTCACTTACTAGCAGCGCCGGCCCTCCGGGCCGGGAACAGTGGTGTCATTCGGGACTTCGTCGGAAGTATTAGACAATGCTCTGGGTCCGACCGGGGCACAGCATGGAGGGCTTCCGATCTTTCAACCTCGATGCTTCCTGGGCCAGCGGTCAAGCCATCTGCCCAGCTTGGGGTATGGGGATGGCGATGAAGCAACTGTCGTGGATTATGGCTCCGACGCCAACGCTAAATACATTACCACTTATTTCAGAAAAACCATTTCTGTTTCCAATCCATCAGGTTTTGCTTCTATTGCAGGCAGTGTAAAAGAGATGATGGCATTATATTTATGTAAACGGAAACCGAAGTGTATCGCAATAAATCTCTTGCTGCCGGTGCTGTCCTTATACGCACTGTTAGCCAACACTGGCAAGTGACGACGGTGCAACGGCACAGTCTTTTTCATTCAGTCCTTCCGTTTTTACCAGTGGCAATAATGTGATTGCAGTAGAAATACACCAGAATGTGTGTAACCAGTACCGATATCAGTTTTGATTTGCAACTGGTCAGCTCCGTAGCCGGGCAGCGGCATGCTAACCCGCGGTCCTTACCTGAATATGGGTAATGAAACAGCTGTCACACTCAGGTGGAGAACTAATCCGAGCCACCAATTCCAAAGTTGAGGTAAGCACTGCCTTTGGAACTTACCCTATCATTACCAACAATTCTTCAGTCGTAACAGAACATGAAGTAAGAGTTACCGGTTTAAATCCTGAGCAATACGTAACTT
>ERZ1370068.9304-contig-8090_pt1 | contig 54367 bp, 68 predicted proteins | sample MGYA00561227_ERZ1370068 | MGnify/ENA primary metagenome ERZ1370068 (study PRJEB38410, sample SAMEA6850437) | metagenome | study: Metagenomic assessment of the ecological functions of the soil: analysis of the soil microbiota associated with the... | reverse complement strand
TGTACTTCGTTCAGTTACGTATTGCTAGCTCCTCGACCGCAAGGGCCAGCTCGACGCGATCTCGGTCTCGGCGAAGCCGGGATGTTTCCACAGGAGCAGCTCGTTTCGCAGATCAAGCAGGTCGTCCCGCTGAACAAGGTCGACGTCCGCACGCAGGGCACAGCAGGTGAAGGAGGCGAAGAAGTCGGCCTCGTTCACGAAGATCATCAAGTACTTCCTGCCTCTCGTTTGCGACGATCGCGCTCTTCGTCGGGGCGTTCGTCATCTTCAACACGCTCCGATCACGGTCTCGCAGCGGATCCGCGAGTTCGCGACGCTGCGGACGATCGGTGCCTCCAGGCGCCAGCTCCTGACCTCGGTGAGCATCGAAGCATTCGTGATCGGGCTGCTCGGGGCGATCATCGGGCTGTTCGCGGGGATCGGTCTCGCCGTCGGGCTGAACGCGTTCTTCAAGGCCGTGAACAGCGACCTGCCGACGACCGGGCTGATCGTCGCGCCGCGGACGGTCATCATCTCGTTGCTGATCGGGATCGTCGTCACGCTGGTGGCCGGGCTCGCGCCGGCGGTCAAGGCGACGAAGGTGCCGCCGATCGCCGCTGTGCGCGAGGGTGCGACGCCTTCCGCCTGGGCGGCTCCACCCTGTTCCTGCTCTTTATCGCGATCGCGCTCGTAGCGCTCGCGGTTGCGCTGCTCGCCTACGGCATGTTCACGAACACTACTTACGACCGCCGTCAGGCTCCTCTCGCTCGCGCTCGGGTGCCTCGTGCTCTTCATCGGCGTGGCGCTTCTCTCGCCGCGGCTCGTGCCCACGCTGTCGCGCATCGTTCGCCCGATCGCGAAGTGGGTGATGCTCGGGGTCACCCTGATCGTCTATCCGACGCGGCTCGGCGCCTGGCTCTTCAGGCGCGGCCTCTACGCGCGCGGCATCTCCGTGCTGCAGCGGATCGGCGCGCTCGTCGGCGGCCTGCTCATGCTGCTCGTCATCGGGCCGGGGCTGCTGCTCGCAGCGGCCTGGGCGATGCGCTACCTGAGCAGCGCGATCGGCTGGGGCTTCATCGCCGCAGTGGTCGTCACCGAAGTCGTGCTCGTCATTTGGGCCCTGCTCTCGGTGATCCGGCGGCTCCGCGGGCGAGGCTTTGCGAGCGACCTGCCCACTGTCCGCTTCGACCCGGCCACGGATCGTCTGTCAGGCGAGAACACCCGCAGGAACCCGGGCCGCACCGCTGCCACGGCTGCAGCGCTCATGATCGGGCTCGCGCTCGTGACCTTCATCGCAGTGCTTGCCAACGGCATGAAGCAGTCGAACCGCCGCGCGATCGAGCGGCAGGTGAAGTCGTCGTACATGCTCGTGTCGGCGAACGGGTTCGACTCGATCTCACCCAGCGCCGGCGATGCGATCGCCAAGGCGCCGGAAGTCGCCGTCGCCTCGAACGTCCGCTCCGGTGTCGCAAAGGCCTCGGGCTCGGTGCAGCAGATCACAGGCCTCGATCCGAAGACCATCTCCCAGGTCTACAACTTCGAGTGGAAAGACGGAACGAACGCGTCGATCGACAACCTCGGCCCGTACGAGGCGATCGTCGACAAGGCGTTCGCCGACAAGAGGACCTCTCCGTGGGATCGCGCTTCAGCCTCCTGACGCCGAAGGGGCGACACGTTCCCGCTCGAGGTGAAGGGGATCTACAAGGCGCCGCCCTTCTACCCGCTGCTCGGAGAGGTGAGCATCTCGCTTCCGTTCTTCGACAAGCTCTACGAGCGCCCGCAGAACCTGTACACGTTCCTCGACGTGAAAGGTGGGGCGAGCGATTCGACGCAGGCGGCGCTCGAGAGGGACCTGGCGAACTTCCCGGACGCGAAGGTGGAGACCCGCGGCGCATGGATCGACGCGCAGGACAAGGACTTCGACAACTTCCTCCTGCTGCTCTCACGTCCTGCTCGCGCTGGCCGTGATCGTGAGCCTCGTCGGCATGATCAACACGCTCGTCCTGAGCGTCTTCGAGCGCACCCGTGAGCTGGGGATGCTGCGCGCCGTGGGGATGACGCGGAACCAGGTGTCGCGGATGGTGCGGCAGGAGAGCGTGATCACGGCGTTGGATCGGGGCGGCGCTCGGGCTGCCGCTCGGCGTCTTCCCTCGCGGTGCTCGTGACGAAGGCGCTGTCGCAGTTCAACGTCGAGTTCGTCCCGCCGTGGAAGAGCCTGATCGCGTTTGCGATCGTCGCGATGATCGCGGGCGTGCTCGCGGCCGTGGCTCCGGCTCGGCGCGCGAGCAGGCTGAACGTGCTCCGCGCCCTCCAATACGAGTAGGCCTCTCGCTTCCCTGGCCGGCGTCCCGCTCCCGGCCGGCGGAGCCGGCCTCCGCGGGCCGCCTCGCGCCGCTGCGCACCCTCCTGCCGGCGGGCCGTGTGGCTAACACTGTCCCACCCGGCATACGGGGCACGCAGCGACGCGCCAGGAAAACCGAGGACCTGCCGCGGGCAGGCGCATGCGGCCGCGAAAGCGCATACTGGTCGCATGTCGGAGCGCGAGGAGCTCCAGGCGCACGTCGCGGCCCGCCGCGAGCTCGGCCCGAGTACGAGCCTGGAGCTCGTCGACTCGTTCCTCGAGCGGATCGAGAAGCGGGTCGATCAACGCGGCCACGGGAAGGCGGCGCGTCGTGACGGGCGGCCGCACACGACGGTCACGCCGCTCGTCCTCGGCTCGCTCGCGCTGTCAATTCCGTTGATCGCGGTGGCCGGCGCCCAGGCCGGTCCGTTCGGCGTCGCGATGGTCTGCATCGCGATCGTGCTCGTCAACCTCTTCGTCGCGCGGCGCTAGCTCGGTGGACCTGGCGGACTACCGCGAGCGGTTCCCGATCCTCGCGGAGACGACGTACCTGATCAGCCACTCGCTGGGCGCCGATGCCCGCCGAGGCCGCGCGCCGCCTCGCCGAGTACGCGCGACACGTGGAACACGCGCGGCGTCCGGGCCTGGGGCGAGGGCTGGTGGGAGCTGCCGGTCACCGTCGGCGACCAGATCGCGCGCCTCGATCGGTGCGCCGCCCGGCTCGACCGTGATGCACCAGAACGTGACGGTCGCCGAGGCGGTCGTCCTCTCGTGCTTCGACCTGCGCGGCCGCGCGACCGCGGATCGTCTACGAGGAGGAGAACTTCCCGTCCGTGCGCTACCTGCAGCAGGCGCAGCGGGCGCGTGGCGCCGAGGTCGTCGTCTGCCGAGGACGAGCGAGGAGATCGTCGCGGCGATCGACGAGCGGACGCTGCTCGTCCCGATCAGCCACGTGCATCTTCAAGACCGGGCGCGATCCAGGACGTCGAGCCGATCATCGAGCGCGCGCACGAGGTCGGCGCGCACGTCGTCCTCGACGCCTACCAGTCCGTCGGCGTCGGTGCCGCTCGACGTGACGGCGCTCGAACGTCGACTTCTGCGGTCGGCGGCAGCGTCAAGTGGCTCTGCGGCGGGCCGGGCGCGGGCTGGCTCTACGTCCGTCCCGACCTCGCCGAGCGGCTCGAGCCGACGCTCGTCGGCTGGCAGGCGCATGCGCGGCCGTTCGGCTTCGAGCCGGAGCTCGAGTACGCGGACGGCGCGCGGCGCTTCCTGACCGGCACGCCGAACGTGCCCGCGCTCTACGCGGCGACCGCGGGCTACGACATCATCGAGGAGATCGGCGTCGACCGGATCCGCGCCAACTCGGTGCGGCAGACCGAGCTTCTGGTCGGACCTGCTCGACGCAGGCCGGGTTCGAGGTCGTCAGCCCGCGCGAGACCGAGCGGCGCGGCGGGTCGGTCGTGGTCCGCGCGCCCGACTTCCCGGCCGTCCACGCAGAGCTCGCGGCGCGCGGGATCATCTGCGACTTCCGGCCCGACGTCGGCCTGCGGCTCGGGCCGCACTTCTTCAACACGGACGAGGAGCTCCGAGTTCGTCGTGTCGGCGATGCGCGAGATCGTCCGGCGCTCCCGGTCGAGCTTGGCCAAGGAGCCTCGAGCAGCCGCTCCGCGTACTGCGGCGCCGTCGGCTCGTCCTCGTGCCGGAAGTAGGCGAAGACCTCGATCCCGCTCGCGACGAGTGGTCGGATGTCGTCCGCGATCCCTTCGATCGCCTTGTCGGTGTACGGCGGCTCGCGGTAAGCGCAGGTAGCGGAACGGCGCCTTCGCCTCCACGTCGTTGATCCGGACGGCGTTCTCCGGCAGCTCGATCCCGGCCCACGACTCGTGCCGGAAGTCGAACGCGATCCGGAGCGCCGGATCGAGCGACCCGAGCGCGAAGGTGAGGAACCCCTCGTCGCGCGCCTGCGTGACGAGGATCCGGATCGGCCCGAGCCGCTCGCCGAGCAGGCGAACGCGCTCCTCGAACGTCGCCGCCTGCCGGAGCTGGTACGCCTGCATCTTGACCGCGAAGCCGGAACGTGCGGGCGTCTGGTCGGCCCAGCGCTGGAACTGCTCCTCGGCGGGGATCCGGTACCCGGTCGAGTTCAGCTCGACGCGTCGGCAGGCGCTCGGCGTAGCTACCGAGGAACTCCGTTCGGCTTCGTCCCGGCCGGGTAAAAGCCGGGCCGCCACGACGGATACGGACCAGCCTGAGGTGCCGACATAGAGCCTCCGGTACACTCGAGCTTCGTGGCCGTCACGCCCGAAGTCATACCCGACAATCACGGTTCGGGTCCTCGATCACGGCTTCGTGCGGCTCGACGACGCCATGGCCGACGACCTCTCCGGTCGTCAACGGCGCGCGCGTCAGCTTCGCGCCGGCGCAAGGAGGAGATGGACGAGTCGGACGAGGGCCTGATCCGCTTCCTCATGCGCGAGCGTCACGGGACTCCCGTTCGAGCACAACTCGTTTCGCTTCCACATCCGCTGCGCCGATCTTCGTCGCGCGCGAGTGGTTCCGGCACCGGGTCGGCTCGTTTCAACGAGTTCAGCATGCGCTACGCGAAGGCGACGGACGAGTTCTACGTGCCGGACGCCGGAGGACGTTCGGACCCAGGTCGGCAAGCCGGGCGCGTACATCGTTCGAGCCGGTCGCGCCGGAGATCGCCGAGACGACGCGCGACGAGCTGCAGAGCCGTCTACGACGCCGCGTACGAGACCTACGAGCGGCTCGTCGAGCTGGGCGTCGCGCGCGAGCTCGCCCGCTGCGTGCTCCCGGTCGGCGCCTACACCGAGTTCTACTGGACGGTGAACGCGCGCGCGCTGATGAACTTCCTGTCGCTCCGCGCAGCCGAGACCGCCGCAGCGCGAGATCAGCCGCTACGCCGAGGCGTGCGAGGCACTTCCTCGCGCGAGCAGCATGCCGGTCACGTACGCGGCGTTCGTCGCGAACGACCGAACCGCGCCCTAGCTCAGGTCGGCGCTGACCACGGCACGGCTTCGTGGTCGTTGCTGGTCACCAGCGCGCGATCTCGAGCCCGTCGAAGTCGCCGGGTCGTACGCGACCGGGAAGTGCAGCGTCGTCGAGCCGGCCTGCGGACGTTGAAGCTTCCGCAGACGACGACCGGTCTTGCCGTCGCTTCGTCATGTAGAGCGTGTAGTAGCTCGCGGGCCGGAAGCTTCTTCAGCCCCTCGACCGTGAGCGAGCATCGGCGTGTTGCCGTTCGCCGTCGCGCGCGCCGAAGCTGGATCGACCGCCTCGGCGCCTGGTGCGTTCGCGGGCGACGACCGTGCGGCATCGACTCGAACGGTCGTTGCTCGTGCGCTTGTAGCCGGTCGAGGTAGTCCGCCCACGAACGCGATCAGCGCGATCGCGGCGGCGCAGGCGAGCAGGCAGCGCCGTGCGCCGCGGCGGCGAGGCCCGTCGGTCGAGCTCCCGGCGTCGCCGCGCCGTCGGGCGCCTCGTGCCAGCTCGGGGCGGCAGCTCGGGCGGAGGACCGGCCGCGATCAGCATCTCGTGCACGCGCTCGAGCCGCTGCTCGCTCGCTCGGCGGGAGGTCGTCGCCGATCAGGTCTCGAAACTCCGGGTGCGTCAGCTCACGACAGCTCTCCTTCCAGTACATCTGCGAGCCGGGAGAGCGCACTCCGTCGTTCGCGTCTTTGACGGTGCCGAGCGGTATGTCGACGAACTCGGCGATCTCGCTCTGGGAGAGCCGCGCCCCAGTACGCGAGCTCGATCAGCTTCGCTCCTGCTCCGGGCAGCTCGGCGAGCGCGCGGTGCGACGCGCCAGGCCGATCCAGCTGCTCGGCTCGCTCCGTCGGGCCCGGCGTCGTTCGACGGCTCGTCGACGGGCTCGGCCGGGCATCGGGCCGGAGCGCGCGCCGCCGGTCGACGATCGCGTTCCGCGCGACGCGCGTACAGCCAGGGCGCGCCCGGGCCGCGGTCGCTGCTGGTAGCTCTCGGCCGAGCGCCAGACCGAGGCGAATGTCTCCTGGACGGCGTCCTCGGCTCGGCCGCGGTCACGAGGCGGCGGAGCGCGAGCGCGAACACAGGTCGCGCATAGCGCTGGTAGAGCAGCTCGAACGCGCCGGAGTCGCCCTCGCCGACTCGCGCGATCAGCTTCGCCGTCGGTCGCGGGTTCCACCGGCCCAGATGGTGGCGCGTACGGATGGACAGGGCAACCTGAACGGGGCAACCCGGTACAGAGTGCGAGCGCTGCAGACATCGTTCCTGTGACAAGTTCTACGCCTCCTGAGGCCGCATGGATTGCAGCATTCTGCCTCCATCGACGACGAGGCTGGAGCCGGTCACGAACGATGCTCCGGCGAGGTAGAGGACGGCGTCCGCGACGTCGTCCGGCGAGCCGACTCGGCCGAGCAGCGTCTCCGGCGCGGCGCTCCTCCTGTCCAGGTTCGACGGCCACGGGACCGGGCGCGACTCCGCAGACGCGGACTCTCCGGGGCGAGCGCGCGGGCGAGGACGCGCGTCAGCATGGCTTGCGCTGCCTTTGCGGCGGAGTGGGGCGCGAAGGACGGCCAGGGCTGGTACGCGGCCACGTCCTCGATCATCACGACGACGCCCGCGGCCTCGCGCAGATGCCTCGCCGACGCCTGCGTGACGAAGCAGGCTGCCCTTGGCGGTCGCCCCCAGGGCCGCGTCCCAGTCCGCCTCGGTCACCTCGTCCACCGGCGTCGGCGACGAAACCCCTCGCACGCGGCGTTGACGAGCAGCTCGAGGCCGCCGAGCTCGTCGGCCGCCCGCTGCGCCACGAGCGCGAGCGCCGGCTTCCGGCGTCCGCGAGGTCCCCGTCCGCCGCGCCCCGCCGCGACCACCGACCACCCCTCCGGTCGCAGGCGCGCGGAGATGGCGGAACCGACCCGACCGGTGCCGCCTGTGACGAGCGCTCGCATTGTTCGGGGGAGTGTAAGGATCGCCCGCGCTCCTCCGGACAGGGGATAAGAATCACGCCTCGCGAACCGAAGCCTGTCCGCATGAAACGATTCCGGTCAGCCACCCTCGCAGGCGTCGCCCTCCGCGCTCCTGACGATCCCGTCTGCGCTGAGCGCGACCACAGCAAGGCGTCGATATCACCGCGGCCGGCTTTCACGCCGAAGACTGTCACGATCCGAGTATCGGCGACGCACCGTCACCTGGACGAACAAGGATCAGGCACCCATCAGGTGCTGGCCGTGACCAGCTCGCGTTTCCGACCTCACCTGTTCTCGCCCAGAACCAGACCGTACTCCGCGTACACCTCTCACGAAGTCCGGGAACTTCAGGCCCGCGATGCCCTGCACACGAACCGCCGCGGAACCGTGGTCGTCCGCGCGGGCGTCAGCTCGATGACCGCGCCGGCTGTGGTCAGGTACGGCGGGACGCGCGACGCTGTCCGGAGTCGTCTCCGAGCGCTGCGGCGGGTGAAACGCGTGAACATCGACGCAAGCAGTGCGGGGCGACGGCCTTCACGCGCCTCTCTCGAGTGTCAAGAGCACGGCGAACGGCGCCTGGAGCTCACCGGTCAAGCCGGTCATGAACACCGTGTTCGCGCCAACTGGAAGAACACGAACAGCCTGGCTGAGCAGTCCCATGTCACCGCTCCTGACGCTGAAGCGCGTGCGCGCGCTTGCCTCACGGCCACCGCTTCGGCCGCGCCTCGCTCTCACCGGCAAGCGCCTGGTCGTGCACGGCGCTACGTCAGGAGTCAAGCGGACGTGGAAAGCCGTCAAGCAGGTGACGTGAACACACGTCCACGCCCGCAACTCCCCGCCCGTGCAGGCCTCCGTGGCGTTCTGGGCTGCAAGTCAGGCGCGGCACCAAGCCTCGCGTCCTGCTCACGGCAGCACAGGCCGCACCTGTTACGCGCGGCGGCGCGTAGCGCAGCTATCAAGGCCTGATCCCGCTTGTCTAGGCGCTCCGCGCTGAGGCGAGGGCGGCTTCTCCCAAAATCCTTACAGCGGGTACGCAACTTCTGAACGTCTAGGCCGTTCCATACATAGCCGTCAACGACTTAGGGGGAACCGCCAACATGAGTAGGCTCTAGCACTAGCCACTGCGGCGTGTGCCCTTGCGGGTGCCGGCTTCGCGGTTGCCGGGTCTCACCGCGAGCAAGACCGTCAGCATCAAGTCGACGGCTTTCGCTCCGAAGGCCGTCACGATCAACGGTGGCGACACGGTCACCTGGAAGAACGTCGACACCGTCAGCCAGCCGGTCGTGGCGAACAGCGGCGGCGTGCTCGCGTCGGCCAGATCGCTCCGAACCGCATCTACGCCAGCGGTTGGACACGCCGGCACGTACGGGTACCGCGACGCTCTCCATCCGACGCTCCAGAGGGAACGGTCAGCGTGACCGGCCCGGCGCCGTCCGTCTCGATCAGGGCGTCGGCCGGCGGTCGCCGTGTTCGAGAACGCCATCCACGTCAGCGGCGCCATCTCGCCGGCTGCGGTCGGAGACACCGTCTCCATCTACGCGCAGCCGTCGGGCCGAGGCCTCGTTCGTGATGATCGCCGGACGTCGACGATCATGACGGCGTCTATGGCCACATGACGACGCCGCTGCTGCTTACGTCCCACAAGGCGACCTGGAAGGGCAAGACGAGCGCAATCGTCACCGTCGCCGTCCAGCCACGGGCTCCGGCTCCAGCGCATCGGACGCTGGTTCGTCCGCACGGGCCCAGCCCTAACAAGTACGGCGGGCACTGGGTCTACGTGCAGCGGGCGAACGCGTTCGGTAGAGTGGGTCAGCCTGAAAGGTCGTTACTAACAGCCAGTCGGCCAGGCGCTTCAGGTGCGTCCATCTGCCGCACGGCCTCAACCGCACTGCGGATCTTCATCACGACCAGCGACGCGGGTGCCGGGTCGCTTCCACGGCGCCAGCCCGAGCCTCAGCTTCCGACGCCGATAGGGCGACGGACCACTAGGCCGCCGGCAGGTGGGGTCCCGCCGGCGGCCTAGTTCCCGACCCACGTCGTTCCGGCCTCGACGCTTGCCGATCGCCTTCGCGTAGCGCTCGGCGACGCGCCGGCCCAGTTGACGACGTTCCACCACGCCGCGAGGTAGTCGGGGCGGCGGTTCTGGTACTTGAGGTAGTACGCGTGCTCCCAGACGTCGATGCCCGAGCAGCGGCGTCGTCGGCCGTCGCATGATCGGCGAGTCCTGGTTCGGCGTCGAGTCGACGGCGAGGCCGGTGCCGTCGTGGACGAGCCACGTCCAGCCGGAGCCGAAGCGCTTCACGCCGGCGTCGTTCGACCGCGCTCCTTCAGCTCGTCGACGCGAGCCGAACGTGTCGTTGATCGCGTCGGCGAGCGCGCCGCTCGGCTCGCCGCCGCCGTCCGGGCTCATGATCTCCCAGAAGAGCGAGTGGTTCGCGTGGCCGCCGCGCGTTGTTGCGGACGGCGCGTCTGCTTGTCCTCGGGCAGCGTGTCGAGGTTCGGCGAGCACCTGCCTCGACCGGCTTGTCCGCCCAGCTCGCGTGCCCTCGAGCGCGGCGTTCGCCTTGTCCACGTACGCCTGGTGGTGCTTGTCGTGGTGGAGCGCGCATCGTCTGCCTCGTCGATGTGCGGCTCGAGCGCGTCGTAGTCGTAGGGAAGAGGTGGAACCTCGAAAGCCATCTGCGCTCCTTTCTTCTGCTTTCGTGATTATGCTCGCCGTCGCTCCCATCCCGGAGAGGAGTCACTTGGCCACTCTTGCCTACAACGCCGAAGAGATCGCGCCGCGCGAGCTGAAGCCCTCGCTGCTCGAGCTCGAGGGGATCTCGCGTGAGGCCGTCGAGGCCCACTACAAGCTCTACGAGGGCTACGTCGCGAAGCGGAACGAGATCCTCGCGCAGGCTCGCCGACGTCGACCTCGCAGTCCGGTAACCAGGTCTACTCCGAGGTGCGCGCGCTCAAGGTCGACCTCACGTTCGCGATCGGCGGCGTGAAGAACCACGAGATCTACTTCGAGCACCTCGGCGGCGACGGCGGCGACCCGACGGGCCGATCGGCGACCTGATCGAGCGCGACTTCGGCTCGGTCGACGACGTGGCGCGCCGACCTGAAGGCGACCGGCATGGCCGGCCGCGGCTGGGCCTGGACGGCATACGACTGGGACGAGGGCCGGCTCTTCAACTACATCGGCGACGCTCAGAACACGTTCCCGATCTGGAACGCGACGCCGCTCGTCGCGCTCGACGTCTACGAGCACGCGTACTTCCTCGACTACCAGCACCGACCGGGCGGCGTACATCGACGCGCTTCTTCGGAGAACCTGGACTGGGGCGACCGTCAACGGCTGGATCTCGAGCTACGGCATCCCGTTGAAGTAATCATCGAGACTCGGTACCGGCGGCAAGGCCGGTCGCGCCGGTGAGCCACTCGTCGAGCCCGGTGTGGTGGTCGAGCGGGCCGCCGTGCTCGAGCTCGCTGCGCGAAGCTCGCCGACCGTCCCGTAGCGCTCGGCGAGGACGTCGTGCGTGTGGATCGTCTCCAGGTTCACCTGCCGCGAGAGCACGAAGTCGCCAGTCGTCGAGCGCCGGGTAGCGCGTCGAGCGTCGCCTTCGAGCGCGACGCGCACGGAGTCCTCGACGAAGCGCGGCTGGAGGTGCGCGTGCTCGACGACGAACAGCTCGTCGGGCCGCTTCAGGAGCTCGTAGACCGGCGCGCTCATCGAGCGCCTCGACGATTCCGACCAGCTGCTCGGCGTTCGACGCTCGTCTGCGGTGCCGACGTAGCAGCGTCCCGCGGCCGCGCTGGTTGTGGGTCGCGATCGGGACGAGCTCGAGGATCCGCTCGACGTCGCCGTCGTCGAAGCCGGCCTCGAGCAGGCCGCTCGGCTCGCCCGGCCGCGGACGAGCCCCTGCGCGCACGGGCAGGCGTTGATGCCCGTCGGCCTCGACGCCGACGAGCCGCCGCACGCCGTCGTGCCGACGCGGCCGCGATCCCGATCAGCGACACCATCTCCTGCGTCGGCAGGCCGGTCACCGGCGTCGTGCGCTCGATCGGGTAGCGCGCCGAGATGTGCGACCTCGGCGCGCGCAGCGCTGCTGCCGCTCGACGATGTGCGCCGCGATGTGCTCGGCGAGCACCTCGACGAGGAACGCCTCGCCGATCACGACCTCCTCGATCGCCTCCTCGAACAGCTCGGGAAGCGCGACATGTGCACGCCCTTCTGCGACGGGTCGAGGTCGACGGTGCACTCGATGTCCGCGGCGATCTGCTTCTCGACGCCTCCGTAGCTGATCCGGATCGCCTTGCTGGCGCCGATCACGCCCGCGCGGAGAGGCCGAGCTGCACGTCGGGCTCCGAGTGCCTGGAGGTCGTCGTCGAGCAGTCGCGTCAAATCGTCCATGGGAAGGGGATATTGTGCCTTTCGTGGCCCCGTCCACGAGGAGCTTCGCGCGCTTCGTGTCGCTCGCGTGCCACGACCTGAGGACGCCGCTCGCGACGGTCGCCGGCTTCGCGCACACGCTCGAGCGGTCGGACGATCTCGGCGATCCGGCCGCGCGTTACGTCTCGATGATGCGGGCGGCGTCGGAGCAGATGGGCGAGCTCGCTGGACGCGCTCGGGATCGTGACGCGGATCGAGGCGGGTCGCTACACGCCTGCGCTGATCGAGGCGGACACGCTCGAGCTCGCGCAGGCCGCTGCGGAGCGGCTCGGGGAGAAGGCCGGTGCGGGCGGCTCGGGTGCGACGGTCCACGTCGACCGCGGCCCGGTCGAGGTCGGCCTGGCCGGTCTCGCTCTGTGCGCGGTCCGCCACGGAGTGCTCGAGCGGGTCGAGCTCACGGCCGCCGGCGAGACGGTCGAGATCGCGCCGATTCCCGAAGCCGCCGCGCCGATCGTGCTCGCGGAGGACCGCGAAGGACCTCGGCGCGGCGACCGCGCGCAGCGTCATCGAGGACGATCGGGGGAGCCTGACGCTCGAAGGGCGAGCGCCTGCTCGTCCGCCTTCCCGCCTGAACCAGGCCAGCAGGCGGGTCGAGTCGCGACCGCCGTTCCTCGGGTCGCGCACGGAGCAGAACGCGTTCGTCGCTTAGGGGATCGTGGCTTCTGGGCATCGTGCTTCGACGGTACGCGCGCACGAGCGGCACCGCGTCGGCCGGAGGCGCGATCTTCGTCTCATCCTCGAGGATGAGATCGATTTCGCCTGCGCGGCCGATGCGCGCGCCGCGGCACTGGAGTACCGTCAGAACCGTGATCGAGCAAGCCTGGTACCTCTTCAAGCGTCACTGGTTCGCGCTGCTCGTGGCGGCCGCCGTCGGTGGAAGCCGCCGTCGAGTTGATCGTGCGCCGCAACAGCGACGGTGCGCCGACCACCTCGCTCTGGATCACGGTGCCGCTCGCTCGCCAGGTCATGATCGTGCCCCTCTTCTGGTGGCGCCGGTTCCCGTTCAGGCCCCGCGGCCGTCTTCGTGATCGGCGCGGTCGAGTCGTTCGTCGACGGGCGTCTCGTCACGTTCACGCTCGCGACGTTCCTCAGCGTCCTCGCCGCCGTGTTCCTGTTCGGCATCCTCGAGAGACCGCAGGCGGTCCGTGGCCGGTCTCGCGATCGCTCTGGGAGCGGCCGGCGTCGTCTCATCAACGATCCGACCCAGGCGTGGAGCGACTACGCCGGGGTCGTCCTGCTCGTTCAGCATCGCCTGGCTGGCCGGATTCGCCATCGGGCGGAAGCTCGAGCGGGCGTCGGCCGCACAGAGCGCGGGCTGACCGACTCGAGCGGGAACAGCGAGGCAGAAGCTCGGGCTGCCGTCGCCGACGAGCGCGCCCGGATCGCGCGCGAGCTGCACGACGTCGTCGGGCACAGCGTCAGCGTGATGACCGGTGCAGGCGTGCGGCCGTGCGGCGGCTGCTTGAACCCGATCAGGAGCAGGAGCGCGAGGCGCTGCTGGTCGTCGAGCAGACCGGCCGCGAGGCGCTGGCGGAGATGCGCAGGATGGTCGGCGTCCTCCGCCGGCCCGAGGAGGCGCCCGCGCTCGGCGCCACAGCCGAGCCTCGAGCACCTCGACCGGCTCGTCGCGCAGGCGCGCGAGGCCGGGCTCCCGGTCGAGCTGCGAATCGAAGGCGAGCCGACGCCGCTCCCGGCCGGGCGTCGACCTCACCGCCTACCGGCTCGTCCAGGAGGGCCTGACGAACGCGATCAAGCACGCGCGCGCGTCGAGAGCGGACGTCGTCGTTCGCTACGGCGACGGCACGTCGAGCTGACGGTGACCGACGACGGCCCGGGCGGCGGCGACGGCGGCGGAGGCAGGCACGGCCTCGTCGGGATGCGCGAGCGCGTGTACGGTGTACGGCGGCGAGCTCGAGGCGGGGCCCCGAGCCCGAGGCGGCTACCGGCTCCGCGCGCGCCTTCCCGTGCAAGGCGTGAGGTCGATGGACGAGCGGCCGAGCGGAACCGTCACCTTCCTGTTCACGGACATCGAGGGCTCGACGGTCGCTCCTGCGCAAGCTGCGCGACGACTACGGCGACGTGCTCGCGAGCATCGGCCGCTCCTGCGCGCAGGCCTGGGAGGCGCAGGCGGCCGGGGAGCTCGACACGCAGGGCGACTCGTTCTTCGTCGCGTTCAGCAGGCCCAGGCACGCCGTCGACGCGGCCGTCGCGGCGCAGCGGGCTCTGGCCGACGAGTCATGGCCGGAGGGAGCCGTGGTCGCGTGCGGATCGGGCATCCACACCGGCGAGCGCATCGCTCGCGGGCGACCGCTACCTCGGCCTCGCCGTGCACCGCGCAGCCCGCATCTGCACGGCCGGTCACGGCGGGCAGATCCTGATCTCGCGAGACGACGCTGTCGCTGCTCGAGGACGAGGAGGAGGAGCTGCCCGGCCGCGACTGCACGACCTCGGCGCCGCAGCGGCTCAAGGACTTCGACCGGCCCGATCCGGATCTACCAGCTCGTCGTGCCGGGCCTCCAGGCAGGCTTTCCCGCCGCTGAGAACGCTCGGCACACGCCCTTCGAGGGCGACGAGCGCCAGCTCGCGGACGCGGCGCAGCGCGCTCGGAAGGCGATCGCGAGGCCGGCGAGGCGATCCGCGTCCTGATCGTCGACGACCAGGCGCTCGTCCGCGCCGGCTTCGGATGATCCTCGAGGCCGAGCCGGACCTCGAGGTCGTCGGCGAGGCCGTCCGACGGCGGCGAGGCGGTCTGGACGAGGTCGCGCCGCGCTCCGAGCCGGACGTCGTGCTGATGGACGTCCGCATGCCCGAGCTGGACGGGATCGAGGCGACGCGGCAGCCTGCTCGGCAGGACGCAGGCGCGACGACGAAGGTCGTGATGCTGACGACGTTCGACATGGACGAGTACGTCTACGAGGCGCTGCAGCGCCGGCGCGAGCGGCTTCCTGCTCAGGACGTCCCGCCGGAGCAGCTCGTCGACGGGATCCGCGCCGTCGCCAGCGGCGACGCGCTGCTCGCGCCGTCGATCACGCAGCGCGTGATCGAGGAGTTCGTGCGCACGGCCGCCCGGGCAGCGCGCACGCCGCCGCCGGAGGTCGCGGGATCTGACCGAGCGCGAGCTCGAGGTGCTGAAGCAGGTCGCGCGCGAGGCTCTCGAACGCCGAGATCGCCCAGGAGCTCTTCGTCAGCGAGGCGACCGTGAAGACACATGTGGCGCACGTCTTCATGAAGCTCGGGCTCCGCGACCGCGTGCAGGCGGTCGTGCTTCGCGTACGAGTCGGGCCTGGTTCAGCCGAGCGCGGCACAGTAGCGGGCAAAGCCGCGCTTACGTCAGTAGGCGTATTGGGACCAGGAAGGGTTCATGACCGGTTTCGGGAACGCTCCTCACGCTGACGGCCGCGCTTCTCGCCTCGTATGGACTGCTGGCGTCGCCGTCGCCGTGCAGGCTCGCGGGGACGTCAAGTGGCGCTTCGAGGTCGGCGGCCAGTACATCCTCCAGCCGCCGGCCGTCGCACCGGACGGCAGCGTCGCGGTCGTCGGCTCGTCCGGGAGGCTGTACTCGCTGACACCGGACGGCGCGCTCAGGTGGTCGGTGCCGAGCGTCGGCGGCGAAGGCGGATCGAGCTTCATCGGCCCGGACGGGACGTCTACGTCGGGCTCGGCGAGCGCATCACCGCGGTCGCGCCGGACGGGACGATTCGGTGGACCTTTACCGAGCCGACCGTCGGGCAGGGCGTGATCGCAGGCCCGACGGTCGGGCCGGACGGGAACATCTACGTCGTCTTCGGACGCTCGGCGGCCTCGGTGCGTATGCGCTCTCGCCGGCCGGCGATCTCCTGTGGAACAACCGGGCGATCCCAATTTCTCGAATTCGGGCAGCTCGGCGCGGAGATCGCCTTCGGCTCCGGGAGGCTCTTCGCCTCGTTCGACGAGTTCCCAGCCGAGCACGAGCGCGATGATGTACGCGCTCACGACTCGGCGGGGCGCAGGACTGGGCGGTCGCAGTGCCCGACGCGAACGACATCTTCATGCAGCGCCAGGCGCAGCCCGCTGTAGGGCCGGGCGGAAGCCTGTACCTGACCGGTCTGAGCGGCCGGTCTCGGTGGGCGCTCGTGCGCTTCGACCAGAGCACGGGCTCGGTCGTCTGGACGATACACGCAGTCGCCCGCGAGCAGGATGTCGCCACCGTCCAGTCGGCCCTGACGGCTCGATCCCCTCTCTGGAGCCTCGGGCACCGCGGATGCGGTCGACGCCGAGCGGCGACAACCGCTGGACGTACTTCGACGGCTCGATCATCGACCGGCAGAGTGACGTCCGACGGGAGCCTCGTCGTCGCGGGCGATCGGCCGAACTCGGTCGAGCCGGGCACGCTGCGCGGCTGGGACGCGGCCACCGGCACGCCGCTTTCACGACCGATCTGCCGACCCAGGACAGCGGGTTCCGGATCGTCTCCACGGCTCCGCGGTTCTCTGCGGACAGCTCGACGGCGTACGTCAGGACAGCCGCGTTCGAGCGCCGCCGAGACGTCGTTCGTTCACCGTCGACCTCACGGATGGAGAGTCCGCCACCTCCTCCTCCTCCTCCTCCTCCACCACCGCCACCGCCACCGCCACCGCCCCCACCGCCGCCACCACCCCCACCGCCGCCTCCCCGCCACCTCCGCCCGTTCCTCCACCTCCGCCCGCGGCGACTCTGCCGCGTGCCGAAGGTGTGGGACGGACGCTCTCGACAGCTCGCCGGATGGTTCGCCGGGTCGCTGCACAGTGGGAAGGGTCGTCCAGCACCAGGTCACGCAGACCGCGGGGGAAGGTGATCGCCCAGAGTCCGCGAGCAGGCACGAGGCTCCCAGCGGGCGCTCCCGGTGCGGCTGACGGTCAGCCGCGGCAGCCGGCAGCAATCGCGCAGCGCGTTCGGTAGAAGCGCGAGGATCTCGGTCGCGTGGTCGTCGAAGTACGGATCTCGTGACCGCCGCGCCAGAGGCGGAAGCGCGCTGGAAGTAGCCCGGCCAGCTCGGTGTCGGCGCTGCGGAACGGATCCTCGGTGCCGACGTCGATCCAGACCCGCGCGCCGCGATACAGGTGTGGGTTTGCTCGCGCCGCGGCGATAGGTCGTTCTGCTCGGAAGTCCTCGGCGTCGTCGAACGCGCCCTCGAGGCGCATTTTCGCCTCCGGTCCGCCACATCGCGGCCGAGTGCCCGCCGACGGCGCAGAAGCGTCGAAACCGTGCCAGGTCTGAGCGCGCCGAAGCCCGCCCATCGAGAGCCGCCGATCGCGACCCGCCTCCCGTCGAGGTGGTACTTGCGAACGGCTGGCAGGAATCGCCTCGTGGAGGATGTATGCCCCCCAGCGACCGTCGCGGCGGTCGTGGTAGTACAAGTGGCTCGCCCCCGTTCGCGAACAGGACGACCGAAGCGCCCGCGCAGCCCGAGCTTGTCGACCGTCGTTCTTGATCGAGCTCCAGCGCCGTGATCGTCCGGCTGCGAACTCTTGACCTGCCCGTGGAGCAGCACGAGCAGCGGGCGTCGCCTGGTATCGCTCGACGGCGGGATCACTGCCTGCTCCGGCGACCGACCGACGAGCCGGCTCTTGTACGGTGAAGTGGGCGGACGCGCTGCTCCCACACCCGACGAGCAGGAGCACGCCGGAAGGTGCGAAGAGCCACCTCAGCGCAGGAGCCGCGACAGCCTCCGGTCTCTGAGCACGCGCCCGCCGGTCTGGCACTCCGGGCAGTAGTAGATCGTGTGCTCCTCGAAGTCGACCTGCGCGATCGGCGTGCCGCAGACGTAGCAGGGCTCGCCGAGCTTCCTGTGGACGCGGTACGTCCTCGCGTCGTTCGCGCCGCGCTCGCGCAGCTCCGAGCCCGCGTTCGAGCTCCGACCTCGATCGCGTCCGCGAGCCGCTGCGACCTCGTCCGGCGACCAGGTCCCGTGACAGGCGCGTAGGGCGAGAGCTTCGCGCGCATGGAGGATCTCGTTCGCCCACGCGCGGCCGATCCCCGCGATCACGCGCTGGTCGCGGGCAGCGAGTGGAGCCGCCGCGATTCGCCGCGCAGGATCTCGCCGAGCTGGTCCGGCGCCGAGCTCGTTCGCCTCGGGCCCGAGGTGCGCGAGCTCGCGCTCGACGCGCCTCGGGCGTCAGCAGCCAGACGCCCGCGCGCTTCTTCTTGCCCGCCTCGGTGAGCACGAGCTCGCGCGCCGCCCTCGAAGCGCGAGCCGGAACGCCGGCGTCTTCGGCCGCTTCTCGCCCGGCGAGGAGGTACCGCAGCCGCCCCGCGCGTCATCAGGTGCACGAGCAGGACGAGCTCGCCGTCCTCGGTCGGGAACAGCAGCCGCTTCGCCGCGGCGCTCGGCGCCGCGAGCGCGCCGCCCTCGAGCGCGCGACAGCGGCGGATCGAACGTCTTCAGCGTCGCGATGTGCGCGGGCCCGGCCTGCGCGATCGGGAACGCGCGAGACCGGGCTCGTCGAGCTCGCGCCGCCACGCCTCCATCTCCGGCAGCTCGGGCACTTACGAGCTCGTCCTCATGGCCGAGCCCGATCAGGGTAATCGTGCGCCCGCGGTGGCGTCGTCGAGGCCGCGCACCGCGTCCACGCGGTCGCCGTCCGGGACGGCGCGATGGTCGCGTCGGCCGGAGACCCCGACCTCGTCACGTTCATGCGCTCGGCGGCGAAGCCGATCCAGGCGCTGCCGCTCGCGCGCGCGCGACGACGACCTCGACGACCGTGACCTCGCGATCGCCTCGGCGTCGCACCTGGCGCGACGACCAGCAGCTCGCACGCCGTTCGAGCGCTGCTCGCCGACGCGCCGGCGCACCGAGGACGACCTCGAGTGCGGAGCCGTCCGAGGCGCTCGAGGCTGAAGCACAACTGCTCCGGCAAGCACGCCGGGATGCTCGCGCTCTGCCGCGCGCGAGGGCTGGCGCGAGCGAGGGCTACCGGCTCGCCGACCATCCGCGCGCAGCAGGCAGATGCTCGCGCGAGGTCGCTGCAGCCGCGGCGGAGACGCGGACGAGATCGCCACCGCGGTCGACGGCTGCGGCGTCGTCACCTTCGCGCTGCCCCTCGAGCGGATGGCTGCGACGTTCGCCCGCTGCGGCCGCGTCGACGGGCGAGCGAGCGTCGCCGACGCGATGCGCGCGCACCCGAGCTGATCCGCGGGCCGCGGCGCGGCCGACACCAGCTCTGATGCAGGCGCTTCCGGGCTGGATCGCGAAGGGCGGAGCCGAGGGGCTGCTTGTGCGCGGCCTCGCCCGACGGTCTCTGGCATCGCGCTCAAGGTCGAGGACGGAGCCTAGCGCGCGCTTCGTCCCGGCGCTCGCGCGCGTTTCTGGCCGAGCTCGGCCTCGACCCGGCTCGCGCTCGCGATCGACACCGTCGAGCAACAGTCGCGGCGAGTCGGTGGGCGAGGTCGACGAGTGTCGCTGAAAAGTGTTCTTCACAACCGTGTGGATAGGTGTTAAGTTCCGCGCCGCTGCGAGTGTGAGCCGGGGGCAGCGTCGCAACCGGCTCTTTGCGTTCCGTAGGGTCGGTCTCCGTCCGCCCACGAGCGCGAAAGACGAGGTCCATTGCTCACCGTCGACATCTCCCTCCCGGACGTCGAAGAGCTGCACAAGCTCGTCCAGGACGGACAGGAAAAGGGCTTCCTCACCTACGACGAGATCGTCGACGGGCTCGAGGAGGTCGAGCTCACCAAAGGAGCAGATCGAAGACTTCTACACGTACCTGATCGACCACTCGATCGAGCTGGTCGAAGGCGAGCAGCACAAGCACCCGCCGCACGAGCAGCCGGCGCTCGGCCGAGGAGGAGAAGAGGCGCCGAAGCTCGACCTCACCGTCGAGCCGTCGCTCGACTCGCTGCGCCTCTACCTGCGCGAGATCGGCAAGGTGCCGCTGCTGACCGCCGACCAGGAGGTCTACCTCGCGAAGCGGATCGAGCGCGGCGACATGGCGCGCGAAGACGCACATGATCGAGGCCAACCTCCGCCTCGTCGTCTCGATCGCGAAGGGCTACCTCGGCCGCGGCCTGTCGTTCCTCGACCTGATCCAGGAGGGCTCGCTCGGCCTGATCCGCGCGGTCGAGAAGTTCGACTACCGCAAGGGCTACAAGTTCTCGACGTACGCGACCTGGTGGATCCGCCAGGCGGTCACGCGCGCGATCGCCGACAAGGCGCGCACGATCCGCATCCCGGTGCACATGGTCGAGAAGCTGAACAAGGTCGTGCACATCGAGCGCCAGCTCGTCCAGCGCCTCGGCCGCGAGCCGCGGCCCGGACGAGATCGCCGACGAGCTCGAGATGACGACCGAGGAGGTGCGCGAGATCCTGCGGATGGCGCAGCTGCCGGTCTCGCTCGAGAAGCCGATCGGCGAGGAGGAGGAGTCGGAGCTCGGCGACTTCGTCCAGGACGAGCAGGCCGAGTCGCCGTTCGACACGGCGTCGCTGTCAGCTGCGCCGCGAGGACATCGAGCGCGCGCTCGACTCGCTGCCCGAGCGCGAGCGGAAGGTGATCGAGCTCCGCTTCGGCCTCACGGGCGCGCAGCCGTGCACGCTCGAGGAGGTCGGCCGCGCGTTCGGCGTCACCCGCGAGCGCATCCGCCAGATCGAGAACAACACGCTGAAGCGCCTCGAGACCCTGCCCGGAGGCGCAGGGCCTCCGCGACTGCAGCTGAAGAAGTCCGCTGCGCGCCGCTGACGACTTTCTTCGATGGGACGCCAGCCGGCGCCTCGCAGCGAAGCGGTCACTTCGCGCTCAATCCCGATCGGAACGCTCGACGAGGTCTCTCCTCGGCGCGCTCAAAGGCACGAACAGCCTGCAGTGCGGGCACTTGAAGCCCTGTCGGCTCTCGTCCGCGCCGATCAGCTCACCGCGGAACGACTTCTTGCAGTGCGGGCAGACGACGTCGTACTTCTGGGCGCCGGACATGCGTGCGACGGTAGCAGCGCGCGCTCAGCCGCTGGGGCAGCGACCCGCGCGGTAGGCGCTACGGCAGGGCCGTTCAAGCACCCAGCGCCAGCCTGGACCGAACCTTGACCTCGTGGTTGACGAACGTCGTCGACTCGCCGGACGACGAGGTCAGGCGGACACGAGACGGCCTTTCGCAGGGACACGGCCGCGCGCCCGGAACTGAACAGGGTCGTCGTAGCACGTCCAGGACGTCGATCGAGTCGAGCTCTGCCGAGTGCGGCCGCGCGCGTGCACGCGACGAAGCGGCTTCGCGGCACGATGCGCTGGTAGGCGGGATGGAGCGTCGCATAGACGCCGTCGAGGTTCCTGTTGTAGAGCTCGTCGAGGAATCGCACCTGAGCACGCCCCGCCGGAGTGCGCCCGGGATCGTCTTCGCCGCCGCAGCCGGCGACGAGAACGACGGCTGCGACCGCAGCCACGAACAGGCGAAGCATCGCCTCATCTTCCCGGATGCCGCGGACTTCGCCTCATTGAAGCCCCGGCGGAAAACGTCTATAACCCTGCGATGAACGCACAGGCGGCCGTGCCGGAGGCTGAGCCCGTCGTTCGCGCAGAAGAGATCCATAAGAGCTTCGGCGACAACGTCGTCCTCGACGGCATCGACCTACCGCGTCGACGCCGGCGAGGTGCTCGTCGTGATCGGGCCGAGCGGGAGCGGCAAGAGCACGCTCCTGCGCTGCGTCAACCTGCTCGAGCCGCTCGACGGCGGGCGGATCTGTCTTCGAGGGCGAGGAGATCACGCGGCAAGGGCGTCAGACGTCCCGAGCGTCCGGCAGCGGATCGGGATCGTCTTCCAGCAGTTCAACCTCTTCCCGCACCTGACGGCGCTCGACAACCTCACGCTCGCGGCGCGGCGCATCCGCAAGCATCCGCGCCGCGAGGCCGAGGCGCGTGCGCACGAGCTGCTCGCGCAGCGTCGGCCTCGAGGAGAAGGCGCGAGCAGCACCCGCACCAGCTCTCGGGCGGCCAGCAGCAGCGGGTCGCGATCGCGCGCGCGCTGATGATGGAGCCGCACGTGATGCTCTTCGACGAGGTCACGTCGGCGCTCGACCCGGAGCTCGTCGGCGAGGTGCTCGTCGTCATGCGCGACCTCGCCGACGACGGGATGACGATGCTCGTCGTCACGCACGAGATGCAGTTCGCGCGCGAGGTCGGCGACCGGCTGATCTTCATGGACGACGGGCGGATCGTCGAGCAGGGCATGCCGCGCAGACGTGCTCGACCGGCCGCAAGCAGGAGCGCACGCGGCGGTTTCTGCGCCGCTCGCTCCAGCTGGCGCACTCGCTGGAGGAGCTGTCAATCACCGAAGAAGGAGTGGCTGGAATGAAACGACTTGTTGTGCTCACGATCGTCGTCGGCGCTCGTCGTCGCAGCTGCCGTGGCACGCGACGTTCCGCTCAGACAGCAACGACCCGAGGCGGCGCCGGCAGGCGAAGCTGCCGCCGAGGCCGAAGCTCCCGCCGCTGCCCGCGGACGGTCAAGGCCGCGGCAAGTGGCAGCATCGGCGTCAAGTGCGACATGCCGCCGTTCGGCTGGCATCGACACGAGCGGCAAGAACCGCGGCTACGACGTCGAGGTCGCGCGCTAGTTCGCGACGTGGGCGTTCGGCTCGGCGCAGCAAGGTCGACTTCACGTGCGTGACGACCGCGAGCCGCATCGGCACGCTGATCACGACGGGCCGCGTCGACATCATCATCTCGACGCTCACGTGGACGGCCGACCGCGAGACGCGGCATCGACTTCTCGGTGCCGTACTACAACGCGGCCGGGCCGGCTGCTCGTCAAGAACAACGGTCACGGTGCAGCAAGCTCGCCGACATCGATGCGGCAAGCAGCGTCGTGACGACGTCGAGGCTCGATCTACGACCGCTGGATGAAGAACTGCTTCAAGAACACGACGTTCCAGGTCGTCGCCGAGCCCGTTCGCGAACGCGATGCTCGCGGTCAAGACACGGTCGCGCCGACGCGATGATGTACGACGACGCGTTCCTCGTCCGGCGTGGCGGCGAACGACAGCTCGCTGAAGCTCGCCGACGACATCTTCCTCGCAGGTCCCGTGCGGGAGTCGGCATCCAGCAAGAACGAGGCGGACATGAAGCGCGTGGGTCGACTCGCGGCTCGCGGCGATGAGGAACCAGCGACATGTTCTGCGTCGATCCTCAAGGCGAACGATCCCGCCGCGCTTCCTGGCGGCGTTCTCGAAGACCAATGCCTGCGGCCCGAACCACAAGTTCCAGTACCCGCGCGCGGCAGCGCCGGACGAACAACTGCCCGTAGCTAGACCGGAGGCGGCCGCAATGGCCGCCTCCCGCGGGCGCGCCGTCCGTGCTTTGACTCGGCGCCATGCTACGATCCTCGCGTCGTTCGAGTGGTCCGTCATCTGAGGACAACCGCGGCGCGTTCTGGGACGGCTTCAGCAACACGCATGAAGGCGGTCGCGGTCGGGATCGTCGCTCGCCTACGCGATCGGGCTCGTGCTCGGCGCCGCGCGCGCCCACCGGATCCCGGTCGCTCAGCCAGCTCGCGGCCGACTTACGTCGAGGTGATCCGCAACACGCCGATCCTCGTCCAGATCTTCTTGCTCTTCTACGGCGCTGCCGGCAGCTCGGCATCCATGCTCGAGCCGTTCACCGTCGCGTGGCTGTCGATCACGATCTGGGGCGGGGCCTTCCATGACCGAGAACTTCCGCGCGGGCTTCGAGGCCGTTCCCGCGCGGCTCACGTGAGGCCGCGCTACGCGCTCGGCTTCACGCCGCTGCAGGCCTTTCTCAACGTGACGCTTCCGATCGGCGGGCGCATCGCGCTGCCGTCGACGATCAACACCTGCGATCTCGGTGCTCAAGAACACGTCGCTGCTGCTACGTCATCGGCTACCCGGAGCTGACGTACGACCGCGATCAACATCAGTCGAACCTGACGCTTCAGACGATCGGAGACGTTCACCGCGCTCGCGATCGTCTACCTCACGATCGTGTGGACGCTCTCGGCGCTGATCCGCGTCCTCGAGGCGCGGCTCGGCGCTTCCGGAGGCGCTCTAGATGACCTGATCCGGACTGGTTCCAGCCCGGTCGCCGAGTACATGCTCCGCGAGGGTCTGCCGGAGACGCTGCGCATCGCCGCGATCGCGCTCGTCGGCGAGCACGGTGATCGGCATCGTCCTCGGGACGCTGCTGACGATCCGGTTCCGCTCCGTCCGCTGGCTGATCCGCGTTCTACGTCGAGGTCTGGCGCGGGCTGCCGATCCTCGTCACCGTCTTCTTCATCTACTTCGGCTGCCGGCGTTCGACGTCGGCAGGCTTCCACGTCCAGCTGAGCGCATACCAGTCGGCCGCGATCGCGCTCTCGCTCTGGGGCAGCGCCCAGGTCGCCGAGGCGACGCGCGGCGCGGTCCAGTCGATCCCGAACGAGCAGCACGAGGCCGCCGCCGCGCTCGGCTTCGGCTGGATCGGGCGGCACGCGCTTCGTGATCCTGCCGCAGGCGCTGCGCCGGCTGCTGCCGCCGCTCGTCAGCCTGCTCGTCAACATCATCCAGAACACGACGATCGCCGTCGTGATCGGCGTGAACGAGTTCCTCCAGGCCGGCCAGCGACAGATCGAGAACGATCACCGCGGCGTGCCGCCGATCGCGCACCGGCCAGATCCACGCCGTTCGATGATCTTCGCGGCGTCGTCATGCTCGTGTTCTTCGTGATCTCGTTCCCGCTCACGCGGCTGTCGGCGTACCTGGAGAAGCGGCTGGCTTAGGGCAAAGCGCCGAGGGCGAGCACGGCCGAGATGCCCTGCAGTGAGCGCGTACGATGAGCAGGAACACCGACGAGCCGCGAGTCGTTGCCCGCGCCAGGCCGTGAGCCGGTCGCGCGCGATCCAGACCGCGAAGTTGAGGTAGTGGAGGCGGCGCCAGAGCGAGTACGAGATCCGCTTTGCGGTAGTGGTTCGTGACGGCGAGCGCGAGCAGCAGCTCCGCGGCGACGACGCCGAGACCCGTCCAGAGCGGCCGGTAGCTCGACGTGAACGGGACGAGGCAGCCGCTCACGCCGAGATGGGCCTGGGAATCGACCGCGAGCCAGAGAAGATGTGCAGAGGCGATGAACGTCCCGGCGAGCACGCCGACGAAACGGTGGACGTCCTCGACCGCGAAGCGCGGCCACCGGTCGAAGCGCTCCTTGCCCGCCAGAGCGAGGCCCGAGCGCGACCGAGGCGGAGACGAGCAGGTACGCCACGACTCCGGCCGCGCGGGCCGCGTACCAGTCGACGGCGAACGCCGCCGAGGATCACGCCGCCACCGGATCGGCGACGGAGCGTCCCACACGTCGATTCAGAACCGGCGGGCCGTCCTCGGGCAGGAACCGCCCGGCAAGCCCACGCGCATCGAGCCACGCGGGCCCGTCGAAACCAAGGAGGAACGCCGCCTTCGCGGCGACGTCGGCCTCGAGACAGGTGCCGGCGTTCACGGTGACCTCCGCCCAGGGCGACTCTGCGGGCCGGCCGCTTCTGGGATCGATCAGATGGTGCTGCCAGACGCCTGCCCGGAGCCAGCGGCGTTTCGTCGTTCCGCTCGTTGCGAGGCCGCCGCGCGTGACCTGAACCGAGTCGCCGCCGGGGAGCGCGACGTCGAACTCGCCGCGCCCGCGTAGTCGCCGCCGGCTGACGACGAAGCCGTCTCCCGAGAGGAGGCCGACTGCTTCGTCGACGGTCTGGCCCTTGACGACCCCGTTCAGATCGAGCTCGAGCCCGACCGGGCGCACGAGCAGGCGGCCGACCATGCTGACCGCTCGCCAGCGACCGGGCGTGCCTGCGCGCGCTGCCTCCGCCCGTGGGCCGAGCTCATCGAAGTCGCGGTCGTAACCCAGCGGCGGCGAGCGCGCCTGGCGAGCGTCGGGTCGACGAGCCCGCCGGTCGCGGACGCGGCCACGAGTGCACGCTCGACCATCTGGCCGAAGGTCTTGGACACGGTCACGATCTCGCGAGGCTTCCGGTTGACGCGGGTCAGCTCGCTGTCCTCGCGGGAACCGGCTGAACTGGCGGTCGCGCGCCTGGAAGATGCGCTCGATCGCCTTCAGCCTCGCGCGCGTGTGGCCCCACCGACCTCGACGACGCAGCCCATCGCGGGAAGCGATGGACGCTCACGACGTCTGCGTCGAGGTCGACGGCTGTCCCCTGCGAGGGCGAGAGCCCGCCGTTGTCGAAAGAACCCGAAGTCGTCCGGACTCGTCCGAGGTGGCCGCAGGCCGGCTGCGCCGCTCGAGGTCGAGTTGTGGTGCGCGCCGCGCTCGACGGCCATAGCGCCGAAGAACGCGAGCACGGCTGCGGCCAGAATCACGGTCTTCGCCTTGCTCGGCACCGCTCCTTCGCGGCTGCGATGCGCGACCGCTGCGCTTGGCTCCGGATTCGGGCATGCGTCCCATGGAACCGGACCAGCCTGAGAGCGGGGTAAACGGCGGGTAAGGCCTCGCTAAGAGTTTGCTTCGGCCGCGCCGTTGAGATTGAAGCGCATCAGCGTGCCGCCGCCCTCGGCTCGCTCCGGCGACGACCGTGCCGCCGTGCGCCTCGCGCGACCTGGCGGACGATCGCGAGGCCGAGCCCCGAGCCCGGCAGCCCGCGCGCGGAGCGTCGCGCGGTAGAAGCGGTCGAAGACGTACGGGCAGGTCCTCCTCGGCGATGCCGGGGCCGTGGTCGCGCACGGTGACCTCGCCGCCGCGCACCGCGACCTCGACCTCGCCGCCGGGCGGGCTCCACTTGGCCGCGTTGTCGAGCAGGTTGCCGAGCGCGCGCTCGAGCGTCGCCGGGAACGCCGTAGACGAGCGACTCCTCGAGATCGGTCTTGAACTCGACCCCGGGCCGGTTGCGCTTCGTCCGCTCGACCGCGTCCGGCGGCGACGAGGTCGAGGCGCACGTCCTCGGGCTCGGCCTGCGTGCTGCGTCGCCGCGCGCGAGCTCGATCAGCTCGGCGATCAGCGTCGTCATCTCGCCGAGCTGCTCGATCGACGTCCGCGAGCAGCCGCTCGCGCTCGCCGGCGGGCAGCTCCCGGTCGCGCGCGAGCACCTCGATGTTCGTGCGCAGGCTCGTCAGCGGCGTGCGCAGCTCGTGCGACGCGTCGGCGACGAGCTGGCTGCTGCGCGCGCGTCGACTCCTCGAGCGCGCCGAGCATCGTGTTGAAGCTGCTCGCGAGGCGGCTCAGCTCGTCGCGTCCGTCGACCTCGATCCGCTCGGAGAGGTCGCCGGTCTCCGGTCACCGTCTCGGTCGCCTCGGTCAGCCGCCGGACGGGCGCGAGCGCGGCGCGCGAGACGATCAGGCCGAGCGCCGGCCGCGATCAGCGATGCCGCCGGTCGCGATCAGGATCAGGAGCCAGCGGATCCGGGCCAGGGCGCGGTCGGTCTCGTCGAGCGGGCGCGCGATCTGCACGGCGAAGCCGGGCTGGTACGGGAACGTGATCACGCGAACGTGGTTGCCTGCCACGCGCGCGTTCGCTGTAGTAGGTGTCGCTCTCGCCCCGCGCGACGCTCAGGTCGTGCTCCGTGCACCGGCAGCGTCAGCGTCTCGCCACGCTGCTTGCAGCACGTGACGCCGTCCTGTCCGAACCGCCTGCGGGTACGCCGCCGAAGACGCCGGGTTGCGGCGGCGCCGTCTGCGATGAAGTCGAATGGCGGCGCCGTGCTGGATGTGCTCGCATGCTGTTCTGCGAGCGACGCGTCGACGCTCGAGTAGAGCTCGTCCTTGCACGACGAAGTAGACGACGGCCGAGGCGGCGACCACGGCCAGCGCGACAGCCGCCGCGGCGACCAGAGCCGAGCCGTGCGCGGAAGCTCATGACTCTCGCAGTGCGTAGCCGACGCCGCGAACCGTCTGGATCAGACGAGGCTCGCCGTCGGCTTCGGTCTTGCGGCGCAGGTAGCCGATGTACACGTCGAGGGAGTTCGACGCGTACCCGAAGTCGTAGCCCCACACGCGTTCGAAGATGATCGTGCGCGTGAGCACCTGGCGCGGGTTGCGCATGAAGAGCTCGAGCAGCGAGAACTCCGTCCGGGTCAGCTCGATCGGCCGTCCGCCGCGGGTCACCTCGCGCGTCGCCGGGTCGAGCTCGAGGTCGGCGAAGCGCACGACCTCGCCGTCCTCGTCGCGTCGTCCGGCGCAGGCAGAGCGCGCACGCGCGCGAGCAGCTCCTCGAGCGCGAACGGCTTCGTCACGTAGTCGTCGGCGCCCGCGTCGAGGCCGGCGACACGGTCCTCGACCTCGGTGCGCGCAGTCAGCATCAGCACCGGGAGCTTGCTCCCGGCCCGCGCAGCCGCCGGCAGACCTCGAGCCCGTCGACGCCGGGCATGAGCACGTCGAGGATCATCGCGTCCGGCTCCTCGCTGCCCTCGAGCCGGTACAGCGCCTCGCTGCCGTCGGCCGCGAGCTCGATCTCGTAGCCCTCGAGCTCGAGGGCGCGGCGCAGGGACTCGCGCACGGCGCGCTCATCGTCGACGACGAGGATCTTCATGGCGCCAATTGTTGCTTGAAGACTCTGAATGGCGACTAAGAAAATAGTTCCTTAACGGAACATTTAGCCCGCTCTCAGGCAGGGTACGGGGTGGTGCTGCTCTCATTGGAGCAAGCCACTTTTCCGAAAGGATCGAAATGAATCGACGCTCCCGACTCCCAATTGTCGCACTGGTGCTGGTCGGCACCCTCGCCCTCGGCGCGGGTGCGGGCGCGGTCGCCTATTCAGTTGCGCACCCATCCTCGGCGACAGACCGTCGTGCGGCAGGTGCCCGTGCAGACTCTCCGAGCCCGCAGCCGACAGCAGCGCGCTGACACCCGGCCAGATCTACCGACAGGCGTACAAGGGCGTCGTCGAGATAACCGTCTCGACGCCGCAGCAGACGCCGACGGGCAACCAGGAAGCCCAGGCCCAGGGCTCCGGGTTCGTGATCGATTCGGACGGGCACATCGTCACGAACGATCATGTCGTCGAAAACGCAGACTCGGTCTCGGTCCGGTTCTGGAACGGCAACACGTACAACGCTTCGGTCGTCGGCACCGACCCGTCGACGGACCTCGCCGTGATCAAGGTCGACGCGCCGTCGTCGGTCCTCCATCCGGTCAGCCTCGGGGACTCTTCGAGCGTGCAGGTCGGTGATCCAGTCGTTGCGATCGGCAGCCCGTTCGGCCTCGAGGAGACCGTGACGAGCGGCATCGTGAGCGCACTCCACCGCCAGATCAGGCGTTGAACCAGTTCACGATCAACGACACGATCCAGACCGACGCCGCAATCAATCACGGCAACTCCGGCGGCCCGCTCTTCAACGCGGCCGGACAGGTGATCGGCGTCAACTCTCAGATCGCAGGCCAAACCGGCGCCAACGTCGGCATTGGCTTCGCGATCCCATCGGACACGGTTAGCTCGATCGCCGACACGTTGATCTCGAGCGGCAAGGTCGAGCACGCCTACCTCGGCGTCTCCGTCCAGGAAATCCCCGCGACGGTTGCGCACGATCTCAACCTCACCGAAGGCGTGGAGATCACGGACGTCAAGTCCGGGACGCCGGCTCAGCAGGCCGGCCTGAAGGGGGCGACCGGCAAGAAGATGGTCCAGGGCACGCAGTACGCGACCGGCGGCGACGTGATCACGGCGATCGACGGCCAGAAGGTCAAGACGTCGGAAGGCGTGCAGCTGGCGATCGATGCCCACCACCCGGGCGACACGATCGAGCTCACCTACTGGCGCAAGGGCGAGACCAAGACCGTGAGCGTCACGCTCGCGACGCGCCCGACGCAGATCACCCCGTAACGAGACGGCCTCTCGAGACATGTCCCAGGGCCTGTCCCTGGGGACATGTCCATTTCTTAGGTCCTTCTTAGAGCGCTCTCAGGTTTCCCTTAGTCGAGGTTGAGTTCCATTTCGAGGCGAAGCAAGACTTATCTGCACAGAACACTCCAATCCGTCGAATGCGGCCCGCGCCCTCCTTGCGGGCCGCTTTCGCTTTTCTTAGTGCGTTCATAGGCTCCGTTCAGGTTCCGTTTAGTGAGTGGTGCTTTCTATGAGACGCATGAAGAACGTCACCTCCAAACGAGCACTCGTCGCCGCATCAGCCCTCTCGCTGGTCGTCGGAGCCGGAGGGCGGTCGCCGCCTCAAGAGCTCCCCGGCACGCGGCGACGGTTTCCTGGCCAGGGTCGCCGGCCATCTCGGGATCTCGACGCAGAAGCTCGAGGACGCGACGAAGGCGGCGGCGATCGACCAGGTCAACGCCGACCTCGAGGCCGGCCGGATCACGAAGGCCCAGGCCGACGAGCTGAAGGCGCGGATCGAGAAGGGCGAAGCACCGCTGTTCCTCGGCGGCCAGCGTCATTTCGGTCCGCATCGCTTCGGCGACTTCGGCCACGTGCCCTTCGGCGCCCACGGCCACCTCTCGGTTGCGGCCGACTACCTCGGATTGACCGTTCCGCAGCTCTTCCAGAAGCTCGCGAACGGCCAGTCGCTGGCCGACGTCGCCAAGGCGCAGCACAAGTCCGTCGACGGTCTGAAGAAGGCGATCGTCAACGGTGCGAAGCAAGACCTCGACCAGGCCGTCAAGAGCGGCTTCCTGACCGAGGCGCAGGCGAAGGAAGCGCTGAGCGCGCTCCAGTCCCGGATCGACGAGATCGTCAGCGGCACCTTCCCTGGGCCCGGCCAGCGTGGACGTTTCCACTGGCGGCAGGGACAGCCGGACAACGGCGGCTGGCGGATGCCCGCCGCCTGACCTCTGCATCACCCTCCTATCCGTGAAACGCGGCCCGCCCCAGGCGGGCCGCGGTCGTTCTGGGCGGCGTTCATGCGATGTTCACGTCGAAAGCGCTAAACACGAGGCGCAGTGAAGTTTCTGCGCACGTTGTCGACCCGAAGCCTGCTGCTCGTAGGCGTGGCGGCGGCGTTGCTGATCGTGGGCGGGACGACGATCGCGATCGCGGTCAACGGGTGGATCCGGCCCGGTCCCCGCGGACAAGCCGCTTCCGAGCGCGCTTCACGAGGGCTCGCCGCCTCAAGCCCGCGGGCATCACGGCCCGGATCCGCTTCACGAACGGGCTCTTCCCGAACGGGGCGCTCCTCGGCCAGGTCGGCTCCGCGCTGATGTCCGGCGCATCCGGGCGGCTCTGGATGCGCGACGACGGCCGCGGGCGCCCTCGAGCTGCAGTCGAACGCGGGTGACGTGCAGGTCGTCTGGAAGCGAGGCCAGGCGACGGTCTACGACGCGTCGTCGAACACGGTCTATCGAATCGCGCTTCCGGCCGGACAGCGCCAGGCGCGCCACGCTCCGCCGGGCGTCGCCGGGATCGGCGCCTTCCTGGCCCAGCTGACGAAGCATGTGAACGTCTCGTCGGCCAGGCCGTCGAACGTCGCGTGGACGGCCCGCGTACACGGTTCAGCTCTCGCCGAAGGAGCCGGGTGGCCTGCTCGGCTCGGTGCGGCTCGCGTGGGATGCAACGCGCGGCGTGCCGCTACGCGCGGCGATCTACGCGCGCGGCGGGACGACACCCGTGCTCGCGCTCCAGACGACGAGCATCAGGTACGGGTCGGTGCCGCTCTCGACGGTGGCGATCGCGCCGCCTGCGGGCGCGAGGGTCGTCGACCTCGCCGCGCCCACGGGACGCGAGCGAGGCAAGAGCGAGGCGCGCCCGACCAAGCTTCCGTTCCAGGTCGTCGCGCCCAAATCGCTCGCCGGCCTCCAACACAGCGCGACCCGAGTCGTCGGTCACGGCCCGCACCGCGGAGCCCTCGTCGTCTACGGCGAAGGCTCGGGGCGATCACGGTGCTCGAGCGCGAGACCGGAGCGGGCTCAGGAGCCGCTCAGCTCAAGGCTCTCCCGACCGTTCCGCTCGACGGCGTCGAGGGACACGAGCTCGCGACGCCGCTCGCGACCATCCTCACCTGGGATCGCGGCGGCGTCTCGTACGTCCTCGCCGGCTCGGTGAAGCCGTCCGTGGCCGAGTCGGCGGCTCGCAGCCTGCGGTGAGCGCGCCTCCGATCGCGCGCGCGGGCTCGTCAAGCGCTACGGGCGGATCATCGCGGTCGACCACGTCGACCTCACGGTCGAGCCGGGCGACGTCTTCGGCTATCTCGGGCCCGAACGGCGCCGGCAAGACGACGTCGCTGCGCGATGATGCTCGGCCTGATCCGCCCGACGGAAGGCTCGGTCGAGCTGTTCGGCCGCGACCCGATCAGGAGGGCGTCCGCAAGGCGCTCGACGGAGTCGCCGGCTTCGTCGAGGCCCCGCGCTTCTACCCGTACCTGTCCGGCCGCAGAACCTGCGCCTGCTCGCCGCCTACGACGGCCAGGCGTCGCGAGCAGCCGCATCGACGAGATGCTCGACGTCGTCGAGCTGCGCGACCGCGCCGGCGACAGGGTCGGCGGGTACTCGCACGGGATGCGCCAGCGGCTCGGGATCGCCGCGTCGCTCCTCCGCAATCCGCGCCTGCTCCTGCTCGACGAGCCGACGACCGGGCTCGATCCGGCCGGGCATGCGCGACATGCGCGCGCTCGTGCGCCGGCTCGCGGGCGAAGGCATCACCGTCCTGCTGTCCAGCCACCTCCTGGGCGAGGTCGAGGACCTCTGCAACCGGGTCGCGATCATCCGCACCGGGACGATCGTCTACGAGGAACGCTGCGCGACCTGCTCGCGACGGCGCAGACCGAGTACCGGCTGCGCGCCACCGAGCCGGAGCGCGCGCTGATGATCTGCTCGGCCCAGACGGGCGTCGAGAAGATCCGCGTCGAAGGCCCCGAGCTCCGGTTCCAGGCGGACGAGCAGGCGGCCGCCGCGATCTCGATCGCTCTCGGCCAGGCGCGCATCGGCATCACCGCGCTCGTCCCGGAGACGGCCAGCCTCGAGGAGCTCTTCCTCGGGCTGACCGGAGGCGAGTCCGGCGACAAGAGCGCCGCGCGGGCGGAGGTCGCATGACCGCCGTCTACCGCTGGGAGCTCGCGAAGCTGCTGGCCCAGAAGCGGACGTACCTCGGGCTCGGCGCGGCGATGCTCGTGCCGCTGATCTTCGTGGTCGTGCTCCAGTTCCAGTCGGGCGGGCCGAACGACGTGCCGCTCGGCCGCTACATCCGGGACACGGGGCTCGCCGTCCCGTTCGTCGCGCTCTTCTTCATGTCGTTCTGGGCGTTCCCGCTGATCACGTCGCTCGTCGCCGGGGACGTCGTCGCCTCGGAGAGCCAGAACGGGACGCTGAAGACGATCCTCACCCGCTCGCGCGAACGCGGGCAGGTCTTCGCGGGCAAGGTGCTCGCGACGCTCACCTACACCGCGGCTGTCGTCGTCGCGATGGCGACGATCGGGCTGATCGCGGGCGGGCTCGCCTGGGGCTTCAACCCGCTGACGTCGCTGTCCGGAACGACGGTGTCGACGGGCCACGGCCTCGCCCTGCTCGCGGCGAGCATCGCGGTCTACTTCCTGCCGCTGGCCGGGATCGCGTCGTTCGCGCTCATGCTCTCGACGATCACGCGGAACAGTGCGGCGTCGGTGGTGGGTGCGCTGATGTTTGCGCTCCTCATGCAGCTTCTGACCGTTCTGCCCGGGACCGAGGGCATCCGGCCGTATCTCCTCGCGACGCAGTTCGACGCGTGGCACGGCTTCCTGCGCGTGCCCGGCGGACTGGGATCCGGTGCTCCGCGCGGTGTGGGTCTGCGCGCTCTACGTCGGCGTCCCGCTCGCGATCGCGTACGTCGTCTTCCTGCGCCGCGACGTGACCGAGGACTAGAACTTCCGGATCGTCGCGCGCGTCCCGATCACGATCAGCGGGCGCTTGGCCGGGTCGAACCAGCGCAGGACCTTCAGGAGCTGAGGGAGCGCGAGGCTGACGCAGCCGAGCGTCGGGTTGCCGTGGCTGACGTGGAGGAAGATGCCCGAGCCGCGGCCCGGGACGATCGGGTGCGTGTTGTAGTCGATCACCGCCAGGTGGCGGTAGGCCGTCGGCGATTTGGACATGTCCTCGCTCGTGATCCGGAACGGCGGTTTCGCACCGCAGCGCACGTGGCGGAACCTGTTGTAGGACGGTGAGCGCGGATCCTCGACCCACCAGTCGCCGCAGACGATGCGGTGGTAGCGGTAGCGCACGCCCGGGTTCGGCGCGACGCCGAACATCACCGGCTGGATCCCGAACGCGCCGCTCGGGGTCTTCAGGTCTCCCTCGCGCTTGCGCTCGAGATGCCGCGGATGCCGAGCCATCCCGTCCACGGACCCGCGACCTGCGCCCAGCAGTCGCCGCGCTTCTCCCAGACGCGGACGGCTCCGGTCTGGGAGCTCGCGCGGAGCGACGCGACCGTGACGAGCTGGGTCGCCGAGCCGGTGTCCGCGAGCTGGTTCGCGAGCGTGGGCGGGCACGGCGCACCGCCGGAGCTCCGGCCGGTCGCGTTCGCCGCGGGCAGGAGCGCCAGGCAGGCAAGGAGCGCGCAGGTCAGCTTCATCCGGCCACGCAGACTAGTCTCGATTGGCCATGAGCCTCGCCTTGCTCGCTCTCCTCGCGGCGCCACCCTTCACGCACACCGTGGCACCGGTGACGCGCGAGCAGCTGCCGCACTCGTGGCATCCCGGCTGCCCGGTCGGCCCGTCCTCGCTGCGCAGGCTCCGAGTCGGCTACTGGGGCTTCGACGGGAAGAGCCGCGTCGGGACGCTCGTCGTCAACCGAAGCGCGGTCGGCCCGCTGACCGTCGTCTTCCGCCGGCTCTACAAGGCGCGCTTCCCGATCCGGCGCATGCGTCCGATCGACGCCTACGGCGGCAACGACGAGCGTTCGCTCGCGGCCGACAACACTGCGGCCTTCAACTGCCGCTACGCGGTCGGCCCGGGCCCGAAGCGCTGGTCGGCGCACGCCTACGGGCTGGCGATCGACGTCGAACCCGGTCGAGAACCCGTACCTGGAGGGCGGCCGAGTCCACCCGCGCGCAGGCAAGGCCTACCTCGACCGCAGGAACGTCCGCCCGGGCATGGCCGTGCGAGGCGGATTGCTGGTCAGCGCGTTCGCGTCGGTCGGCTGGCAGTGGGGCGGCCGCTGGACCGGCACGCCCGACTACCAGCATTTCTCCGCGACCGGCGGCTAGGACAAGTCCCGCAGCTGCGCGACGCGCATCTGGTTCCCGGACGTGTCGCGGAATCCGACGTCGACCCCGTACGGCTGCTCGGTCGGCTCGCCGCTGAACTCGACGCCGCGGCCCTTCAGCTCTTCGTAGGTGGCCTTGACGTCGTCGGAAGCGAAGAAGAGCCCGTTCGCCGCACCCTTGGCGACGAGCGCGAGGATCTGCTCGCGGGTCTCCGCGTCGAACACGGGCGGGCCGGGCACGGCCATGAGCACGATCGCGATGTCGGGCTGGCCCGGCACGCCCACCGTGAGCCAGCGGAAGTTGCCCATCTCCGGCACGGTCACGTCCTCGCGGAGCTCGAGCCCGAGCTTCTCCGTGTAGAAGGCCAGCGCCTCGTCCTGGTCGTGGACCCACACCTGGGTGGTCGTCAGTTGCTTCAACATCGTCTGCACCTCCGTCGTCGTTGTCCGGTGAAGCTAGTCGGACGGCGCGCGTCCGTCTTCTCGAAAACTGCTGGACTGCGGACGTCCGTACGCGCAGCAGGACGCACGTCGGGATCCGCGCGTTCGTGATCGCCGGCGGATACGCGGCTCGGTAGGCCGTCGGCGAGACGCCGTACGCGCGCCCGAAGCTCGTCGTGAACGAGCCCACGCTACGCAGGCCCGACGGCGAGGCAGATCTCGGCGACGGAGCGATCCGTGTTTCGCAGGAGCGCCGCTGCGCGCTCGAGGCGCCGCGTGAGCAGGTACTGGTGCGGCGTCTCGCCGAACGCGCGTCGGAACTCCCGGCTGAAGTGCGCTTCCGACAGGTGCGCGGCACGCGCGAGCGCTGCCACGTCGAGCGGCTCCCGGTACCTCGCGTCGGCGAGATCCCTTGCGCGGAGCAAGTGCCGAGCCGGCAGGACGGGAACGCTCAGCGCTCGACCTCGTAGCTGAGATGCGTCACGAACGGTGATTCGACGACCTCCGTCAGCTTCAGCGGAGGCGCATCGGTGCCGAGCTCGCCGAAGAGGCTGACGCCGCCGCCGAGCAGGATCGGAGCGACGTGGATGTGGAGCTCGTCCAGGAGCCCTGCGCGTCAGGTACTGCTGCGCGCACCGAGCGCGCCGCCGCCGAGCGCGACGTCTTTGTCCTCCGGCCGCGGCGCGCGCCTGCTCGAGCGCGCTCTCGATGCCGTCGTTGACGAAGTAGAACGTCGTCCCGCCTTCCTTGACCACGGTTTCGCGCGGAGTGGTGCGTGAGCACGAAGACCGGATGGTGGAAGGGCGGGTTGTCGCCCCACCAGGCGTCGGCGTTCGGGTCGTCCTCCCACGCGCCCTCGCCGCCGCTGAACATCCGCCGGCCCATGATCTCGGCGCCGACACGCTCCCTCGTCGCGCGTACGAGGTCGTCGTCAGGCCCGGTCTCACCCCGTCGAGGCCGTGCGTCGAGCGCCAGCTCGCCAGGCGAAGCACCCAGTCGTGCAGGCGTTCGCCGCCCATCGCCGAGCGGTTCCTCGAGCGTCGCGTTCGGCCCGGCGACGAACCCGTCGAGTGACATGGAGATGTCGAGGAAGAATCGAGGCATTGTCATGTCCTTCCGGTTTCGGTTTGGTTACGGAGACCTCCGCCTAACCCGAAATTCATCGGCCGGCCCGTAGTATCGAAGACGCCTCGTTCACGACGATCGAAGGGAGAGAGGACATGGCTACTCAGCCGATTCCCGAGGGGTACAGCACGATTTCGCCCTTACCTGGCCGTCGACGACGCCGCGGAGGCGATCGACGTACTACAAGAAGGCGTTCGGCGCCGAGGAGACGCGTCCGCATGGACGCGCCCGACGGGAAGATCGGACACGCCGAGCTCGAGATCGGCGACTCGCACGTGATGCTGTCCGATCCGTTCCCGCAGGCGATCCACGACGCCGCCCAAGGAGCTCGGCGGCACGAGCGCGAGCATCTTCATGTACGTCGAGGACGTCGACGCGGTCGTGCAGAAGGCGGTCGACGCCGGCGCGACGGTGACGATGGAGGTCGAGGACCAGTTCTGGGGCGACCGCTTCGGCTCGATCACCGACCCGTTCGGCCACATCTGGTCGATCGCGACGCACGTCGAGGATCTGACGCCGGAGGAGATCGAGGAGCGCGGCAAGGCTGCCATGGCGGCCATGAGCGGCGTCCTAGCAGGAACGCATCGGGAGGCCCGCCAGGCTCAGTCGGCGGGCTCCAGCCGGATCGTCTGCGTCTCGCATCGACGAGCCTGGTAGAGAGCGGCGTCGAGCATCGTCCTGTTCCGGAAAGAGCGGAAATCTTCTGGCGAGCCGAACGTTGGTTTCACTAACGTCGGCGATGAGTTTCGAGGACGAGCGGACGTCCTTAGGGCAATCTGAAGGCAGGGGGCGAGCTGCATGACCGAACCAACCGGCATCTGACAACCAGCGCGGCGCCTGGCGCACGAACGGCTCTCGACGGGAGCGCTCGCGCGCTGGGCGCGGCGTGCGCGTCGCACCCCTGGCGGGTGATCATCGGCTCGCTCGCGTCGATCGCAGTGCTCGTCGTGCTCGTGGCGACCGTCGGCGGCAGCCTCAAGCGACCAGTTCGAGATCCCGGGCTCGGACACGCAGAAGGCCACCGACCTGATCAAGGCGGAGTTCTCCTCCGAGCAGGGCTCCGTGCTGAACCTCGTCTTCGCCGCGCCCGAAGGGCGAGCGTCTCGACACGCCCGAGCGCAAGGCCGCCGTCGACGCTGCCGTTGCGAAGCTCAAGACGGCGGAGTTCAAGGCCAAGGACGGCAAGGCGGGCATCGAGAGCGTCGGCAATCCGTTCTCCGACCAGACGTTCTCCGAACAACGGACGAATCGCATACGCCGGAGGCGCAGTTCTCGGAGACGATCGAGACCGCAGATCGCCCTCAGGTCGTCGCCGTGGAAAACGCCGTCCGCGACACGGTCGAGCCGGCGGGCGTCACCGCCGAGTTCAACGGCGAGGCCGAGGCCCCGCCCATCCAGCAGGGAATACAGGAGCTGCTCGGCTTCCTGGCCGCGTTCATCGTGCTCATCGATCGTCTTCCGCACGTTCGTCGCGACCTCGATTCCGATCGCGCTGGCGCTCGTGGCCGTCGGAACGGCGTTCATCCTCCTGTTCATCCTCGCCGGGCTGACCGACATCAACACGATCACGCCGATCCTCGTGTCGATGATCGGCATCGGCGTCGGGATCGACTACTCGCTCTTCATCGTCACGCGGTTCAGACAGTTCCTGCACGAGGGCATGCTCGCCGGTCGACGCGGCGGCCGAGGCCGGCGCCTCCGCCGGCCGGGCCGTGCTGTTCGCGGGCCTCACGGTCGCGATCTCGGTCACCGGCCTCGCGTTCTTCGGCCTCGACTTCGTGACCAAGCTCGGCATCGGCGCGGCGCTCGGCGTGCTGACGACGGTGCTGATCGCCAACTCGCTGCTGATCGCGGTGCTCGCGAAGCTCGGGCACAAGATCGATCGGTGGAAGGTGCCGTTCCTCAAGCCGATCGACGACTCCGAGGCCGGCCGCGAGAAGTCGCTGATCGGTCGCTGGGGCCGGTTCGTGACCGCTCACGCGCAAGCCGATCTTCATCGGATCCTGCTCGTGGTCGGCCTCGCTCTGGCCGGGACGTCCGGCGCTCGTGCGACTGGGCGCTTCCGACCAGGGGACGCAGCCGACGAACCAGACCGCGCGTCGCGCGCTACGACCTCCTCGCCGAGGGCTTCGGGCCGGGCTTCAACGGCCCGATCCCGATCGTCGTCGACGTGAAGGGCGACGAGGATGCTCCGCAGCGGGTCTACCGACGGCGTGCGCGGGTTCGAGGACGTCGCCTCGGTCGCGAAGCCGCAGTTCAACGACGCGAAGACGGTCGCGATCGTCTTCGTCACGCCGAACTCCGCGCCCCAGGACGAGGCGACGGCGCAGCTCGTCCACCGGCTACGCGACGACGTCGTGCCGGCTGCGACCGCGGGCGGCGACGCTGCCGTCTACGTGTCGGGCCTGAACGCGGCGTTCATCGACATCGCCGACCGGATCATGCAGCGGCTGCCGCTCTTCCTGCTCTACATCATCGGCGTCACGTTCATCGTGCTCGCGATGGCGTTCCGGTCGATCGTCGTCTCGCTGACGGCGGCGATCACGACGATCCTCTCGGCGTTCATCGGGTTCGGCGTGCTCACGCTCGTGATCCAGGAGGGCCACCTGCTCGAGCCTGACCGGGCTCGACCGGACAGGGCCGATCGAGACCTTCGTCCCGCCGATCGCGTTCGCGATCCTCTTCGGCCTGTCGATGGACTACATGGTCTTCCTCGACGAGCCGCATTCGGGAGGAGCACGTCCACGGGCTGAACACGAAGGAGGCGGTCGAGCACGGCATCGCGGCGATCGGGCGCGTCATCGTCGCGGCGGCGATCATCATGGCCACGGTCTTCTCGGCCTTCATCCTCACGCCGACCGCATCTCGAAGGAGTTCGGCCTGCTGCTCGCGGTCGCGATCCTGACGGATGCGCTGGTCGTGAAGATGACGCTCGATCCCGGCCTTCTTCACGCTCATGGGCGAGAAGACGTGGTACATCCCGCGCTGGCTCGACCGGCTGCTCCCGAACATCACGATCGAGCCGCCGCACGACGGCGAGCAGCGCACGCGGAGTACGGCGGGAACGGCCGGCGCCGGCGAGCGAGGGCTGAGCCCGTGCACAGCGTCCTGCGGGCGGACGAGCAGCGGCGCGCGCCAATCGGACGCTGCGCTTCGAGGCGAGGGCTACGGCTCCGGCGTCTCGCTGTTCCTCGTCGACAACGAGCCGGGCGAGGGCCGGGGCTGCACCGGCACTCTACCGGAGACGTGGATCGTCCGCTCGGGGCGGCGCGGTTCACCGCGGACGGTCAGGACCTGGAGGCCGGCGCCGGCGACATCCTCCGTCGTCGGGCCCGACACGCCGCACAAGTTCGTGAACCTCGGGCCGGGACGCCTCGACCTGATCTGCGTCCACGACTACGCCGACGATCATCCAGGAGGACTCGAAGAGCCGAGGCGCCTGACGCTCTCGGGGACCGGGATCCCGGCCTGAGCCCCGGCGAAGCTGTCGGCGTGCCGTACGAGACTGACGATCGGAAGGACCCCGGCCCACGTGTCGCGCTCGGCGTCCGGCGAGTCGTCGTCGTCCGGGCGGCCGCTTCGCACCTTGGCCGAGGCGCTCGTCGATCTCGAGTGCGAGGATCGTCGTCGCCTTCAGCTCCTTCGCGTTCGGTCGGCGCGCCTCGTCCCAGCGGCCGGGCAGCAGCTTCTCCGTGAACGCCTCGAAGGCGCGCAGCCGCTCGTCCTCGTCGTCGACGAGCGCGAACGCTCCGAGGCCATCACCGAGTCGTAGTTCGCCGGAGTGCTCGAAGGCCGAGCGCGCGAGCACGAGACCGTGCCACGAGCGTCGACCGTGAGGCAGGCCGGAGCGCCTCGGCCAGCAGCCGAACGGCGCGGCTCGCGGTCGAGCCGTGGATGTAGATCCGGTCGCCGACCCGCGCGTAGAGCATCGGGATGCAGACCGCGCTCGTCGCCGTCGGCAGAACGCCACGTGCGCGAGCAGGCCGCGATCGAGCGACGTCGTCGACCGAGGCGCGGTCGTGCCGGCCCTTCTTCGGCCCGCGGCGGACTCGGACGCGAGGTGGGACGTCGCTCGCGCTTCCTCGCCATTTGGTCAGCTTATGCGGGACTCCGTACTATCCCGTCGCGCATGCGCGACCCCCGGCTCGAGCAGTACGCCCGCATCCTCATCGACACCTGCGTCGGGGTCGAGCCGGGCTGGCAGGTGATCGTAATGGGCAGGTCGCCTGGCGCGTCCGCTCGTCGACGAGGTGGCGCCGCCAGCTCGGGCGCGCGGCGCGTACGCCCTCTTCGCGCCGAGCCAACCTCACCGGCAATCGTTCCGTGGATGCTCGAAGCGCCCGACGAGCTGCTCGACACGCTGGCACCGATCGAGGCGTACGCGCTCCGAGCACGCCGACGGGCTGATCGCGATCGACGCGCCGGAGAACACGCGCGAGACCGTCTGCGATCCCACCCGAGCGCTTCGGACGGATCCAGGCCTCGGTTCGGCCCGCACATCGAGCGCGTCTTCACCGGCGACCTGAAGTGGGTCGGCTGCAACTACCCGACCCCGGCCCATCGCCCAGGACGCAGGGCATGTCGCTCAGGGACTACGAGGACTTCCTCTTCGGCGCGTGCCTGCTCGACTGGGACGCGGAGCGTGAGCGGATGAGCCGCTACGCGGAGCGCTTCGACGCGCGCCGACGAGGTGCGGATCGTCGGCGCGGAGACGGACATCACGCTCAGCCTCGTCGGGCGGCACGGGCGAGGTCGACGCCGGCGGCGCGAACATGCCCGGCGGCGAGTTCTACTACTCGCCCGTCGAGGACTCGGCCGAGGGCACGATCGCGTTCGTCGAGTTCCCGGCCCCGTACCTCGGGCGCGAGGTCAGCGGGATCCGGCTCCGCTTCGAGGGCGGCAGGTCGTCGACGCGTCGGCCGACACCGAAGAGGCGTTCTTCCTCGAGGCTGCCTCGACCGGGACGAGGGCTCGCGCCGGCTCGGCGAGCTCGGGCATCGGCTGCAACCCGGGCATCACGCGCTTCATGAAGAACACGCTCTTCGACGAGAAGATCGACGGGACGATCCACCTCGCGCTCGGCAACGGCCTCCCGAACGTCGGCGGCACGAACCAGAGCGAGATCCACTGGGACATCGTCAGGACGACCTGCGCCCGGGCGGGCAGATCCTACCTCGACGGCGAAGGTCGTCCAGCAAGACGTGCGTGGCGGTCTAGCGCGGGTCTCCAGGCCGTGTGACTCCGGTCAGGCGGCCTCGTCGAGCGCGACCGCCTCGGCACTCTCGCGGGCACGCTGCTCCGCGCTCGCCTGCGTACGTCGGCTTCACGAGCGTGAGCACGATCGCCGCGCCGGCGAGCAGCAGTCCGGTCAGGCACGTAGAGCGCCGTCTGGAAGCCGTGGTCGAGCGCCGGCGGCGCTCGTGGCCGTGACCGCCGGCGTGCGCGTCCGCGTAGTTCGCTGGTCGACGTCGCGGCGATCGCGCTGACCGCGGCGATCCCGAGCGCGCCGCCGATCTGGCGGCTCGTGTTGACGAGGCCCGAGGCGACGCCGGCGTCGGCGCGCTCGACGCCGGTGAGGCTCGCGATCGTGATCGGGACGAAGGACAGTCCCATGCCGGCGCCGCCGAGCACGAAGGCCGGGAAGAGATCCCAGAAGTAGTGCCCGTCGAGCGGCAGCCGCGTGAGCCAGCGCGACCGACAGCGGCCGACGCGAGCAGCCCGACGGTCAGCGTCGGGCGAACGCCGACGCGGCCGACGACCGCCTGGGCGACGTTCGAGATCGACGACGACCGAGAGCGCGAAGCCGGCGAACGCGACGCCGCTCTGGACGGCCGAGTAGTGGAGCACGTCCTGCAGGTAGAGCGTGAGGACGAAGAACTCCGAGAACGCGACCGCGCCGACGATCGCCATCGCCGCGTTCGCGCCGCGTCAGCGTGCGCAGGCGGAAGATCCGCAGCGGCAGGAGCGGCGACTTCGAGCGCAGCTCGATCACGACGAACGCGACGATCGAGCGCCGCGGCGCCGCCGAAGAGCGCCGAGCGTCGTCGGCGCGCCCCAGCCGTCGCTCGTCGCGCGCGTCGTCGCGTAGACGAGCAGCATCAGCCCGGCGGTCACCGAAGCGGCGCCCGGCGACGTCGAAGTGGCGGTGCGCGAGGTCGGCGCGGCTCTCGCGCAGGAGCACGCGGCGTGAGCGCGATCGCGGCGAGGCCGACCGGGACGTTGATGAAGAAGATCCACGACCAGCTCAGGTACGAGGTGAGCACGCCGCCGAGCAGCACGCCCACAGCGGCGCCGCTCCCCGAGGCCGCCGCCGTAGATGCCGAGCGCGAGTTGCGCTCGCGGCCCTCGGCGAAGGTCGTCATCAGCAGCGAGAGCGCGGCGGGGGCGAGCAGCGCGCCGCCGAGGCCCTGGACGGCGCGGAAGCGCGATCAGCGACGCCTCCGACCAGGCGAGGCCGCAGAGCAGCGAGCTGACCGAGAAGAGCGCGAGGCCCGCCGACGAACAGGCGCCGCCGGCCGAGCAGGTCGGCGAGCCGCCCGCCGAGCAGCAGCGCGCCGCCGAAGATGATCGCGTAGGCGGAGATCGACCCACTGCAGGTTCGTCTGCGAGAAGTCCGAGGTCGGACTTGATCGACGGCAGCGCGACGTTCACGATCGCGACGTCGAGGATGACCATGAACTGCGCGGTGACGATGAGCGCCAGGGCTGCCCAGCGCGAGGTCTCGTTCGTGGAGCTTGTCACTAGATTGGCCTCCCAAAATCGTTGAGTACAACAACGTTATAGCACAGCAACGATTGAACGCGCTACTCTATTTCGCGATGAACGACGACATCCCGAGACGCAAGCGCCCTGCGCCCGCGCCGGCTGCCCGAGGAGCTCGTCGCGTCGACGACGTTCCTCGCTCAAGCGGCTCGGCTTCGCCGCCAAGGATCGGGCGCATGGCCGCCTACGAGGAGACTGGGCCTGCACCCGTACCACTACGCGATCCTGCTCGTGCTCGACGAGGGCTCGGCCGATACGCAGGGCTCGATCGCGGACGCGCTCGGCTACGACCGCGGCCAGCTCGTCGGCCTGCTCGACGAGCTCGAGGAGCAGGGGCTCGTCGAGCGCAAGCGCGATCCCGAACGACCGCCGCCGCCACCTCGTGCCGGATGACTCCGGAGGGCACGAAGGCTGCTGCGGCGCTGCGCGCGTCGCGCGCGCAGAACGAGGACGAGTTCCTCGACCCGCTGAGCGAGGAGCGAGCGGGCGCAGCTGCACCGCACGCTTCTACTTCGCCTCGCCGAGAAGCACGAGCCGGGTGCACGCCTTTCGCTCCGCCGAGCGATGCCGCCGAGCTGAGATCGCCGCCTAGCCCGGCTTGCCGGCCATCGCCCACACGGCGACGACGTAGGCCGCGAGGAGCACGACCGAGAGCACGAGCGTCGCCTTGAGCAGCCGCGCTGCTCTTTCCCGCCTCCAGGCGGCGAACGCCGATCCCGCCGATGATCAGCGTGACCACGAGCACGAGGCCGCCGGCGTCCGCGATCACGGCTCCGATGTCGAGCCAGTTCGGGATCAGGCTGTCCGGAACCGTTGTCCCAGCCCTCCTTGCAGTAGATCCACTGCGCGCCGAGGCGCATGATGACCCAGCCCGGGAACGAGACGAGCATCAGCGACCAGAAGCCGAGCCGCAGGAGCTTCGCGTCGCCCCTCGCGAAGAAGAGCGCCGCGGCGCCCGTGACGAGGCCGGCGACGAGGATCATGGCGCCGAGCACGTGCACGAAGAGCGGGAAGTTCCAGTCGTCCGGGCGGACTGTGGCGAGCACGCTCATGCTCCGGGCTTCCAGATCATGTCGATGATGATCAAGAGGAGGACGGCCGAGGTCAGAGCGTGGAGGAGGACGCCGCGCGAGGTGCGGTTGAGCGCAAGGAGCTCGGCGTTCGGACCGTTCTCTCCCGCCTCCTTGAGCTCGAGCGCCTTCTTCGGGCCTTGCATGTAGGCCTCGTCGACACTGCCGGCCGAGCGCCGCGCCGACGACCCACAGCACGAGCGCGGCCAGGATCCAGCCGTCCCAGATCGCATAGCCGTCGACCGCGAAGGCGAGATAGATGCCGAGGATGATCGTGCCGCCCATCCCGATCCCGATCGTCGCATTGCCGACTCTCGCAACCGGCCCCAGGCGGAGCGTGTCGTCTGGCGTGTCGATTCGGCGAACCGCGACGACGAGCACCCAGAAGAGGATGCTGCCCGATACGAGCGAGAACGCGGCGAGCACGTGGAGTGCGAGCATCCACTGGTTGAAGCCCACGCGCGGATCCTACGAGGTGGGCCGGAGGTTCGCATGGCGATGACTTTCCGGTGGAAGGACGGTCCTACGTAAGCGACAACGCCGATCGAGGAGGAGCGATGCAGAAGATCAGACCCTGCCTGTGGTTCGACACCGAAGGCGAGGAAGCGGCGAAGTTCTACACGTCGATCTTCCCGAACTCGAAGATCGTCGATATCACCCGCTACGGCTCGGCTGGGCCGCGGACCGAGGGCACCGGTGATGACCGTCACGTTCGAGCTCGACGGGCAGCAGTTCATCGCGCTGAACGGCGGGCCGAACTTCACGTTCAACGAGGCGATCTCGCTCGAGGTCGACTGCGAGTCGCAGGAAGAGGTCGACCGGTACTGGGACGCGCTCACCGACGGCGGTGAAGCGGGCCGTGCGGATGGCTCAGGACCGCTACGGCGTCTCCTGGCAGATCGTCCCGAAGGTGCTCTACGAGCTGATCGGCGACCCCGACCGTGAGAAGTCGCAGCGCGTCATGGCAGCGATGCTGAAGATGGGAAGATCGAGATCGCGGAGCTCGAGCAGGCGGCGCCGCAGCCTGACGACGCTCGAGCCGGGGGCGGCGCGAAACCGTCCCCGGCTCGTTTCTCCGTCGGCTAGGTCGACGCCTTGCCCGCCGCCGACAGCCGTCTTCTCGGGCACGCTGGCGATCCAGCCTTCGATCGCGCCTGCGATCTCGGCCCATCTCTCGGCGACCATCATCAGGTGAGGCCGGCCGGCGAACTCGAGGTAGTCGGTCTGCGCCGGAGACTTCTCGTACTTCTTGAACTGCTTCTTCGAGACCGATGCGGGAACCGTGTGGTCCTGGTCGGCGCCGATGATCAGCAGCGGCGCGCGCTCCTCGCTACTTGAAGTGGAGCTCCGTGGGCGGGTGCAGATGGAAGTTCGCGAAACCCGCCTCGTAGAAGATCTGGCCGGTCTCCGGGACGGCGTAGCGTCTCGTACGCGGCCTTCGCGTCCTCGGGCGTGAACGTGTTCACGAAGCCGTAGGTGAACTCCTCGAGCGTCAGCGGCACGACGCCGTGCCAGCGCGACGGATGCGCCAGCGCCGGCGATGCGGCCTTGAGCGACGAGAACGGCAGAACGAGGATCCCCTTCGGCGGCGCCGGGCTCATCGCGACGCCTGCCCGGCCGAGCCCGCGGTCGAGCAGGAGCTCGACGATCAGCCCGCCGAACGAGTGGCCGATCAGGACCGGCTGGCTCGTCGAGCGCCCTGATCTGCTGCCTCGTAGTGGTCGACGATCTCGGTCAGGCCGAGCCCCTCGATCTGCGTCGCGTCGCCTCGCGCAGCTCTTCGACGTCGCCCTGCTTGCGTGGCCATTCGGGGGCGGAGACGTCGATAGCCCCGGTCGCGGAAGTACTCGGCGAACGTGTCCCAGCTCCGTGACGAGAGCCAGGCGCCGTGAATCAGCATCAGTGGACTGTGGGTTGCGGCACCCTCCACGTTGACCTCCCTGCTCGCTTGCCCGCACGCTACCTTCCGAGCCGCGCTGCGTGTAGAAGAATCCGCAGCGGCCGGATGAGCGTCGACCGACAGAGATCTCGAAGTACGACTCGCTGCTCGCCACCGGGTGAGCGCGTCCTGCTCGTCCGGCAGCGGCACTGGCTGACGTTCCTCGAGGCGGGGCGGTGGTTCGTCCTCGCGCTCGTCGATCGGTCTCGTGGCCAAGCGCGCTCGACGCAGGGGTGCCTGAATGACGGCGTCGCAGGGGCCGCTCAGCACGCTCCTCAACTGGGCGTTCTGGATCGCGCTGATCGCCGGGCCTGATCGGGCCTCGTCTGGTACTTCCTGTCTGGCGGGTCGAGCGCTACCTCGTCACGACTCGCCGCGTGATCGAGGCCGGCGGCGTGATCAACAAGTACACGCACGACACGTCCCTGCAGGCGATCACGGACATGAACGTGGGCCACCCGTGGCTCGGCCGGATCGTCGGCTACGGCGAGATCGACCTGCTGACCGCGGCCGAGGCGGGGACGAGCAAGATCCGCTTCCTGCCCGGACGCCGACGGCTTCCAAGAAGGCGCTCCTCGACGCGAAGCAGGAGCACGAGCTCGAGGTCGGCGGAGGCCGCGCCATGCAGGAGGCGGTCGCCGCAGCGGCTCAGCCGGAGCGGCCGCAGCATCGGACGGCATGTCGGCCGAAGAGCTGGACACCGCGCTCAGCCGCCTGGCGGACATGAGCGACCGCGGCCTGATCACCCAGGCCGAGTTCGACCAGAAGAAGCGCGAGCTGCTCGACCGGCTCAGATAGGCGACGCCCGTGGGCTCGCAGCTGCGCCGGAACCACGACCAGGACTGGAGCCCGGGCGAGGCGACACGCTCGGAGCCGGCCTCGCGCGTCGAGAAGACGCGCCGGCTGGACGGCCGCCAGGCGGGCGGATGCCGAACGGCTCGCCGAGCGGGCGCAGGACGAGCGGAGCCGACACAGCTCGGTCGACGCGATCTTCGAGATGGTCGACCGGGACAGCGAGGTCGGAGGCGGGATCATCGCCGGCGCGCTCGCCTACCGGCTCTTCATCTGGCTGCTGCCGCTCGCGCTCGTCGTCGTCGCGGGCCTCGGCATCGCCGCGGACGCCAGTCCGGAGTCTCCTGAGGCGAGCGGCCAAGTCGCTGGGCGTGGAGGGCCTGATCTCGAGCTCGATCTCCAACGCCGCCGACAGCCCGAACCGGTGGTACGCGCTCCTGATCGGCGTTCCGGTGCCTGATCTGGGTGACGCGGAGCGTGCTCCGAGTGCTGATCGGCGCGCACCGACTGATCTGGAGCGACGATCGGAGCCGCGCGCCCGAAGCCGAAGCTCGTCGCGATCGCTGAGGCTCCTCGTCCTGCTGCTCTGCTTCGGCGTCGTCGTCCGCGGCCGCGAGCGCGGTCCGGGCCTGGTCGCCCGACGCCCGGCTCGCTGGCGACGCTGCTCGCGCTCGTGTTCTACTCGGGGCTCTGGCTCCTCGATCACGCTCCGGCTTCCACACCGCGGAGACCGACTGGACGGCGCTGATTCCCGGGCGCGCTGGTCTTCGGGATCGGCATCGAGGTGCTCCAGGTCGTGGTCGCCTACTTCATCACGCCCTACGCGATCGCCAAGCAGGGGACCTACGGCGCGCTCGGTGCTCGCGGCGGCGCTTCTCTTCGGGCTCTTCCTGATCAGCCGGCTGATCGTCGCCTCGGCGGTCGTCAACGCGACGCTGTGGGAGCGGCGGGCCGGCTCGGCGTCAGTGCTCAGCGCTGACGCGCAGCGCGGTCGAGCTTCCGCTCGAGCTCGTCGAAGCGCTTCTCCATCAGCTCGCGGTCGCTCAGCTCGTCCTTCTCGCGCGCGGCGTCCTGCTCGCGACTGCGCGCGCGTGACGAAGCTCGACGTGATCACCGCGGTCACGATCGCGATGAACGCGGTTCCCTCCAGCATCACGAACGCGCCGACGAGCCGGCCGAAGACATCCGTCGGCGCGACGTCCCCGTAGCCGACGGTGGTGACCGTCTGCACCGCCCACCAGAGCCCGATGCCGAAGGTCGAGTACTCCTTCTTGTCGATCACGGTCATCAGCACGCCGGCGCCGAAGACGACGACGGCGGTTGCCGTGATCGATCACGGCCGTGGCTCCGCGCACCGTCGGGGCTCCTGGACGAAGCGCGCTGACCCGTCGCTCGAGGATGTTGAAGCGGCCCATCGCTCGAGGACATAGGAAACCAGCGGCGGCTGACGTTCACGGGAGCTCGGCGAGCTGCTGCTCGAGGAACCGTCGCTCTGCGTCCGAGTGACGAGCTCGAGCGGCGCGCTCGTAGGCGGTGCGCGCGTCCCCGATCCGGTCGAGGCGGCGCATGAGCTCGGCGCGAGTCGGCGTGGAGATAGTGGTACTCGTCGAGCTCGAGCTGGTCGACCAGGGCGAGGCGCCGCTTCGGGGTGCGCCCGCCTCCGCGATCGCGGCCGCCCGGTTGGGCTCGACGACGGGCGAGCCGGTCAGCGCGCGCGAGCTCGCCGTAGAGGGCGGCGATCTGCGGCCAGTCCGGCGGCTCGTCGGCGTGCAGGCGACGCGATCGCCGCCTGCAGCGACGTACGGACCGCGGCCGCCGAGCGCGAGCGCGCGGTCGAGCGCCGCGCGCCCGTCCGCGATCTGCGTCGGCGTCCCAGAGCGACGCGGTCCTGGTCGCGCGAGCAGGACGATCGTCGCCGTCTGCGAAGCGCGCCTCGCGCCGGGCGTCGTTGCAGCAGCATCAGCGCGAGCAGCGCCGTGCACCTCCGGCTCGTCGGGCATCAGCTCGGCGAGCGCGCGCCGAGCCGGATCGCCTCGGCGGCCAGGTCGTCCGCGGCCGCCGTAGCCCTCGTTGAAGATCAGGTAGACGACCGCCAGCACGGCGGCGAGCCGGTCCGGCAGCAGGTGCGTCGGCGGCACGCGGAACGGGATGCCCGCGGCCTTGATCTTGCGCTTCGCGCGCACGAGCCGCTGCGCCATCGTCGGCTCGGGGACGAGGAAGCGCGCGGGCGATCTCCTCGGTCGTCAGGCCGCCGAGCGTCCGCAGCGTGAGCGCGACCTGCGCGTCGAGCGCGAGCGCCGGATGGCAGCAGGTGAAGACGAGCTCGAGCCGCTCGTCGGGGAACGTCGTCGTCCGTCCATCTCGTCCTCCATCGGCCTCCGGCACGTCGAGCAGGCGCGTCTTCGCGGCCAGCGTGCGGTCGCGGCGGATGCGGTCGATCGCCCGGTTGCGCGCCGTCGTCATCGAGCCAGGCGCCGCGGGTTGGTCGGGCGTCCCGTCGCGCGGCCAGCGCTCGGCGGCGATCGCGAACGCCTCCTGCGCGGCTTCCTCGGCGAGGTCGAAGTCGCCGAGGAAGCCGATCAGGGCTGGCGAGGACGCGTCCCCACTCGTCGCGGAAGACCTGCTCGAGGATCGCTAGCCACTCCACGACCGGGCGCACCTCGACCGCGCCGCCCATGCGCGCCGCCGGGATCCGCGCCGCCGAGCTCGATCGCGGCGTCGAGGTCGTCGGCCTCGAAGAAGAGGTAGCCGCCGAGCGCCTCCTTGATCTGCGACGAACGGGCCGTCGGTGGTCAGCGTCCTGCCGTCCTGTCGACGCGAACCGTGGTCGCCGTCTCAGGCGTCCATCCGACGACGCCGGGGTCACCCCGGCGTTCTGGTTGATCGCCTGGTAATCGGCGGCAGACGGCCTTCTGCTCGTCCTCGGAGAGCGCCTCCCACTCCTGCGATCCCGGCACCGGGGTCGTCGCCCTGGTGAATCAAGCAGCATGTACTTCATCGTCGTCCTCCTTCGTGGTGAATGGTCGCTTCTAAGACGAACGGGTTTCAGGAAATGGACACCTCGTCCTAACAAGTCGTTGTTAGCGTGGCTCGGTGGGTCTGAATCGTGCCGTGCTGGCGGTGTTCGTCACCGGCCTGACGACTGTCGGGAGCGGCGCTCGGCGCCGGAGCTCCCGTGATCGCATCCGGGGCTCGACTACGCGGATCGAGGCTGGCGAACCGCATGTGACGCCGCTGCGCGTTGCTCGGCCCGCAGGCCTGCCCGGGCTCGACGTCAGCAGCTGGCAGGGAACGTCGACTGGGCCACGGTCGCCGCGAACGGGGCGCGCTTCGCGTACGTCAAGGCGACCGAAGGGACGAGCTACGTCAACCCGTACTTCACGCAGCAGTACGGCGGCGCGTACGACGTCGGGCTCGTGCGCGGGGCGTACCACTTCGGCCTGCCCGACCGGTCGACCGGCGCCGCCCAGGCGCAGTGGTTCGCCGCGCACGGCGGCGCGTGGTCGGCCGACGGCCAGACGCTGCCCGGGGCGCTCGACATCGAGTACAACCCGTACGGCGCCACGTGCTACGGCCTGAGCCAGGGCGCGATGGTCGCGTGGCTGACGAGCTTCGTCACGCAGTACCAGGCGCTGACGACACGCTGGCCGGTCATCTACACGACGACGAACTGGTGGCAGACCTGCACCGGCAACTACGCGGGCTTCGGCGCGACCGTCCCGCTCTGGATCGCGCGTGCTGGTGTCAGACGGTCGGCCAGCTGCCGGCCGGGTGGAGCACGCGCCGCGTTCTGGCAGTGGACGAACCAGCCGGTCGACTTCCCGGGCGACCAGGACGTCTTCAACGGGTCGCAGGACGACCTCGTCGCGCTCGCGAACGGCGGCCAGCCGCCGCCTCCGCAACACTCCGCCGCCGCCGCCTCCTCCGCCACCACCTACCACCGCCGCCGCCGCCGGTCGTCATCCGCTGCGTCCCGCGGGTGATCGGCATGCGGCTCGCGAACGCGCGAACGAGGATCCGCCGCGCGCACTGCTCGCCGGGCCGCGTGCGGCACGTGCGCTCGAAGCGCGTCGGCCGCGTCCTCGGACCAGAGACCGCGGGCCGGATCGCGCCGTGCGCGCGCGGCTGCCAGGGTCAGTCTGCTCGTCGGTCGGGCGCGGCGCTAGCCGGCCGCCGCCGCGCGACGATCGACGCCCGCGACAGACAGATCGCACCGCCCACGATCGCGAGCCCGGCGAGGCGTCTCCGCCGAGCAGGAGCCAGCCGAGCAGGATCGCGATCGGCGGCACGAGGTACGTGATCGAGCCCATGCGCCCTGCGGTCGTGCCGCGCGAGCGCGTAGCCCCAGGTCAGGGAACCCGATCGCCATCGGCCCGATCGCGAGTAGACCATCCAGCCGATCCGACGACGCGGGCGCGTCCGGGAGCTGCTGCCCGAGCGTGAAGGCGAACGGGAGGCACACGACGCGCGCCGAACGTGCACGCGAGCCAGGTCACCATCAGCGGCGACACGCGCGCGCAGCACCGGCTTCTGGACGACGACGCCGATCGCGTAGAAGACCGCGGCCGCGAGGCAGAGGAGAGCGCCCCAGCTCGCCGCGACGCCTGGTTCGACGTCGCGCGTTCCGATCACGACCACGCCCGCGAGCGCGACCGCACAGCCCGCGAAGCAGCCGCCGCGGAAAGCCCTCGTGCAGGACGAAGCCCGCGAGGACGGCGAGGATGATCGGGCCGACGTTGACGAGCATCGGGCGCCGTGCCCGCGATCGACGCGCCGCTCGGCTGCGTTCAGCGCGAGGTTGTAGAGCCCGAACCAGAAGAGCCCGACGAGCGCGATCGCCGCCGACGTCGCGCCGCGCCAGGGCAGCGGCTCCCGCCTCCAGAGCACGATCGAGCCCAGGCGCGAGGCTCGCGATCGTCAGCCGGCCCAGCGCAAGCGCCCCTGGCGAAGGTGCTGCGACGCGGAGCGGATGCCGACGAACGCCGAGGCCCAGAGCGACACCGTGACGAGCCCGGCGCCGAGCGCGAGCAGCCGTTCGCGATCGGCGGGCGCATCGAGCTGTCGTCTCGAACGTGGCCATCTCTCAAGAGAACGCGGCAAGCCGTCCTTTGTGAGAAACGACCGCGAGCCCGCGCCCATGCCCGGCTTGCGAATGACCGCTATGCGTTTCGAATCGAGTGCTTGGGATCGCCCGATGCTCCGGCCGCGTCATAGTGTTCTTCGGCTCACAGCGGCCTCCCCGCCCGCATCCGCGTCGCCCGCTTTCGCAGTCGTGTATCCGCCCAACTTCGCAGACCGTCGACTTCACCTCGGGGGCGCTGCACGGCCCTCGTCCTCACCAGACGGCGCAGTCTGAAGCTCGACGGACAACGGGGCCGGTCAGATCTACGACTACACCGACCCGTTCTCGTCGCTCGTCAAGGTCCTCGGCCAGCAGCGTGGACGGCTCCGGCGAGCTACGTCGTTCGGGCACGTGGACGTCACCGTGTACCACGATGAACTTCGCGCTTCAACGAGCTCGTCTCGTCCTGGAACTCCAAGACGCCGCCGGCACGTGGATCCAGTCCGAGATGCAGCCGACAGATGCTCGACGGCCACTGGGCCAAGTCGTACATCCTCGGCCGCTGGTCGTACGAGCGACTGCGACTTCCATCGCACGTCGGTCGGCGGTCAGGGCGACGCGGACGGCTTCGTCTCGATCGACACCTGGTTCGCGAAGGACAACATCGCGGTCGCCGTACCGGCTGCAGGTGACGCTCTTCCGCCGCGCCGGGTCGAGCGCGACGCCGACGCTCACGCCGGCTGAGCGCGGTCGCGCTCGAACCTGACCGAACCAGAAGAGCGAGCGTTCCCGAGCGCAGACCGACGATGCAGGGCGCAGATCGGATCTCAGCGTGCCCCAGCTTCGCTCGCAGGAGATCGCACCACGGCGAGTTCCCGCAGTTACGACAACGGCGGCGAGGCGTGGTGCAGCCCGACGTCGACGTCGATGGTCGTGCTCCTTCTGGGGGTCGAGCTTCATGCCGACGCCGCCGAATGCCAGTGGGTCACCGACGGCTTGGTGCGTCCCATTCGCCGACCCGTGGGTCGACTACACGGCGCGCGCGACGTCTACGACTACCACTACAACGGGCGCCGGCAACTGGCCGTTCAACGCCGCGTACGCGGCCTCGCGCGGCCTCGTCGCGGACGTGACGCCAGCTGCACAACCTGCGCGAGGCCGAGCCGTTCATCAAGGCGGGCGTCCCGCTCGTCGCCTCGGTCGCGTGGGAGTCGAACAAGCTCGACGGCGGGATCAAGAGCACGAACGGCCACCTGATGGTGATCGGCGGCTTCACGGCGAACGGCGACGTGATCGCCTACGACCCGGCCTCCGACGACGGACGCGCTGGTCAGGCGCGTCTACGACCGCGAGCAGTTCGAGCGGGCGTGGATCCCGCCAGCGGCGGCATCGTGTACGTCATCCGCACCGCGGCGACGAGCATCGCGACTCGCTGCTGACGGCGAACAACAAGTAGCTCGCGGTTCCCGCGAACCGAAGCGCGCGGGCGCCGATCCTGGGTCTCAGGAACATCGTGGCCCGGGCACGGGCCCGGGCCACGACTGCTCGCGAGACTGCCGGCTACGGGTTCTTCTGGAACTTGGTGAAGATGTCCGTCTCGCCGAGGCCGGTCTGGCCGATTGCGTCGTCGCGCCCGTCGGTCCACACCGCGTAGACGGCGTCTGGTGCTGGCCGCGAGCCCGTTGTAGTCGCCGATGAACGCGCCGCTGGTAAAGAACCCCAGGTTGGGATCCCAGTCGCTGCGTGCTGATCTTGGCGCTGGCGAAGCTCGCCGCGTCGTTGCTCGACACCGCCTGCCAGGTGTTGATCCGCACGTTGGCGGGATCGAGCCGGCGGTCGAACCAGATCACGTAGAAGCGCCCGTTTTCATCCGATGCGGCCCACGGGAAGAACTGGTCGTTGACCGCGGGCTGGCCGGATGAGTCGGTTGACAGGAACGCCGCGTCCGACCAGTGCAGTCCACCGTCGGCGGAGGTCTGGTAGGAGATGTCGGCCTGCGAGGTCGGCCGGTTGACGTTGTTCTGGTAGACGAACAACAGCTTGCCGGTCTGCGGGCTGTAGGCCAGCGACGGCGTGTTCGGTGCGCGGAAGTTGCGTGGGCGGCAGCGTGTCGATCCTGTGCCGCCGTCGGAAGTCCGCGTACTGCCCGGCCTTGTCGATCTGCACCGCGCTCGGGCAGGAACGTCTGCCCGCCGTCGGTCGACCTCTGGAAGAGCAGGTGCGGGTCGAAGGAGTCGTTGCAGTTCTCGGAGACGAACCCGACGTCGAGCGTGCCGTTCTCTTCGACCACCGGGTCGCTGAACTGGTTGGCCGAGGAGCCGGTGCCGTCACCGCCGGGGTTGTCCAGGCTGAACGGCGGTGTGCGACCAGGTCGACAGCACAGGGTTCTCGGTTGGGATCGAGTCTAGCAATACGTAACTGAACGAAGTACAAC